>Ga0316209_1000207_pt1 | contig 120444 bp, 125 predicted proteins | sample 6monopyrite_MG_FD_204945 | JGI IMG/M metagenome (GOLD analysis project Ga0316209, IMG submission 204945) | Microbial mat bacterial communities from mineral coupon in-situ incubated in ocean water Damariscotta River, Maine, United States -... | ecosystem: Environmental > Aquatic > Marine >... | reverse complement strand
AGGCTTGCGAAAACGTTCAAATCCTTCATCGGCGAGCGTCTGTTGGCGCATTCTTCTGTTCTCCGCAATGATTCAATCAATCAGCCGTATTATGAACGAAATGATGAATAAATCAGAGCTTCCTTAAAGGGGTACTGCTAGAATCCCCTGACACGTGGCAAGGTGAGATTGGAGATGCCTATGAAATAGACATTCAACTTAATAATGATATCGCGATTTCTATGAACGTCACTGTAGCCCATATCGGAAAAACCCATATTGGCTTTTATTGTGAGCATATCGATTTCGATAGCATTAGCCATCTGCGTCGCCTGATGGAGCTTAATCTTGGGGATGCCGAGCTAATTAACCGCGAATTATCAATGCTCAGTCATCATTGATCTCATTTGAGGCACAACCAACACCACGCCAATGACAACCTGGTAATAAGGTCGTAAAGCAGAAGCTACCCTGTCAACGCCTGCTCGACACGATGACGTGCCTTGATGAAATCTTCATGCGACACATGAATCAAATCTGCAATCTTCCGCACCAGATACTCTTCATGATGATCTTTATGCATATCGGCAAAGGCAATCCGCCATAACATTTCAACCACACGCTGCTTCTGCGGCGGGCTGAATGATTGATCTACCATGCGGGTAAAATCAAACAGACAGGCGGTATTATCCACCTCTGCCTCGGCCAGTACTGCAAGCTCATTCGCCTCGCTATCACTGATCGCAAACAGATCACGTAAAGCAGTATCCACCGCGCGCCGCTCTTCATCAGTCACTTCAAAATCAGCGCGTGTCATCTCGATCATCAAGGCGGCGGTGGCAAGGCGTAACGACTGCTCATCGTCATCGTTTGTACTTTCCATCACCGATTGAATGCGTGTTTCGAAAAATTGCTTCATGTCTTTAAACATCACATATTTACCTCGTCGATATTACCCTCAAGCTGTCGCCATACGCAGCGCCCGCCCTGTTTTTCGATAGCCGCAAGTCGCGCTTCATGAGCAGCCATTTCATCGTTACTGGCAGGTAGCACCTTAAACCCACCCGCGACAGGTTGCACACGTCTTATCGCCTGAGCTTTGCTACCACTCGCATGCTCCTCCCCCCCCAGTAACAGGTTACGCTGGCCACCGGTCATCATCAAATAGACATCGGCGAGGATCTCGGCATCCAGCAGCGCGCCATGCAGGGTGCGTTGGGTGCTATCAACATCATAACGTTTACACAGTGCATCAAGGCTGTTGCGCTGCCCCGGGTGCATTCTGCGTGCGAGCGCCAGTGTGTCGAGGGTACTGCAAAACACATCCAGCAAGTCATGTGTTCGGCTCAGTAATTGAAACTCATGATTGATAAAACCCACATCAAATGGCGCATTATGAATCACCAACTCTGCCCCTTTGATGAACTCGATAAAATCCGCCGCGACATCACTGAAGCGTGGTTTATCGACCAGAAATTCATTGGTGATGCCATGCACTTCAATTGCGCCGGCATCGATCTCACGATCAGGTTGCAGGTACTGGTGATAGTGACGCCCGGTGAGGCGCCTGCCGATCACCTCAACACAACCGATTTCGATAATACGATGGCCCTGCTTGGGCTCAAGGCCGGTGGTTTCAGTATCCAGAATGATTTGACGCATAGTTAACTCTTACTCTGCTATGATTGCTTCAGATTAAACTAGGCATTAGCCTGCATTTCATCAATTGCCTGATTGGCGAGGGCATCCGCCATCTCATTTTCACGATGGCCGGTATGACCGCGCACCCAGTGCCATTCGACCGCATGTGCCTCGCACGCCGCATCCAGCTCACGCCATAGATCCTCATTCTTCACTGGTTTTTTTGCCGAGGTTTTCCACCCACGCCGCTTCCAGTTACTGATCCACTCGGTGATACCCTGCCGCACATATTGCGAGTCGGTCGTCAGGCTCACCCGACAAGGGCGTTTTAACGATTGCAGCGCCTTGATTGCCGCCATCAGCTCCATACGGTTATTCGTCGTGTGCGGTTCTGCGCCATAAAGCGGCTTTTCTTTCCCCTGAACACGCATCAGCGCTCCCCAGCCACCCGGCCCAGGATTGCCACGGCATGCACCATCGGTAAAAATCTCTACTGTTGCCTCTGAAGCTGTTGTCTCGCTACTCACATTTTTTCCTGTTAATGATTCGAAATTTTGTCTGCTGATGAGCACGTAATGAAGTACTACCGGTCGAAGGCTTCACGAAACGTGGGTCCATTAGCCCGCCATTAGGTCGCCAACGAGGCTTGATCGGCGTCATTGTCATCACACGCTTTTTACCCACCACCAAAAATGCGCCGCCCCAAAAGGGCCACCAGCGTTCACCGGCTCGTTCCAGCACCTCAAGGCGTCGCATGATCCCTTCATTCTGTACCGGTGGACGAAAAAAGAACCAGCGTGACAGCTCGTGATCGAAACCCAGCAGCGATAACCAGTCCCGCATACGCCATGCACTGCGAAAACGGCCACTCCAGGGAGGGCCACTACGACTGCGTATAAAACGCCGAAACCCCCACCAGCTCCATGGGTTAAAACCAAGAATAACCACGTGGCCTTCCGGCACCAGAATTCGGTCCACTTCACGCAGCACTTCATGCGGGTTCTCTTCGAATTCCAGAATATGATGCAACACTACCACATCGATACTATCAGAATCGATCGGGAGCGCACCTGGCATACCATTGAGCGCCACTATGGTAGTCGCTCCCTCGGCGTCGCCATCCACCACGACACGGTGCAAAATACGACTGGCGCTGAGTATATCTTCGTTCAGCAGACAACCGACCTGTAGCAGGTGAAAGCCAAACAGATTCACCAGCACCTTATCGAGCTCTTCTTTTTCACGTGCCGCCAGACGTTGCCCCAAAGGGAGCTGGAACCAGCTGCGCATTCGACGCAGCTCACGGCTGTCGACGCGTACGTTACTCGCCTGTTTAATCGGTTTACGTCTACTCTCCATGCCGCTAAGCATACCCTGCTACCCGCACTCTATACTAGTGTATCGTTCGCTATAAATGCACGCTGTAAAACTCGGCACCTATATTGACGCTCTGTCCATTTCCTGCCAGCATCAGTGAATGAATAATGCCATTGCCATCCCTGCTTTTAAAGACAATTACATCTGGCTAATCCCAGCCGCGCAAGCAACTGTCGTTATCGTTGACCCAGGCGATGAGCGCCCAGTGCTAAGCTACCTGCAGGCTCACCATCTCACCCCAGTCGCGATGATCATCACCCACCAGTGTTACGATCATGTCGATGGCATCAAACCCATCCTTGCGCAGTACGATATTCCCGTCTATGGTCCTGCAACAGAACACATCCCCGGGATGTCGCATGCGGTGAAACAGAACGACATCATCACCCTCGATAGTACCACTCAACTTCGGGTACTGGATGTACCCGGACACACCGCAGGCCATGTCGCCTATTACCAGCCAGGCACCCCGGGACAGCTCTTTTGCGGAGACACCCTCTTCAGCGCCGGGTGTGGAAGGCTACACACTCGCCTGTACGATGAGATGTTTAAATCACTGCAGCTAATTTCAGCCCTGCCAGGCGATACGCTGATCTACTGCGCCCATGAATACACCCTTGCCAATCTCAAGTTTGCTGCCCACATGGAACCCGGCAATGATGACATCCGCAGCCGTATAACGCAGGCCACGGCATTACGGGGACAAGACGCAATCACGCTGCCATCACGCTTGAGTGATGAAAAAAAAATCAACCCTTTTCTACGCTGTCACACGCCCGAAGTCATGGCGACTGCCACACGTTATGCGACCGAAAGTGGGATACAGCCGCCCCATGATGCAGCCACAACATTCCGCGTCATCAGAGACTGGAAAGACCGCTTTTGATAAGGCGGTCACGCTATGACAACTAAGCTGCCAGAATAGGCGTTATTTATCACATTCATCTCAAGATCTCTCCTATAATGGCCGATTGATTCATATCAGGAATATCAGAGTTTTTCATGGCAATTAATCTTAAACACAACTGTTTACGCCTGGTTTTTGGCTTCGCTGGTGTAATGCTGCTCAGCAGCTGTAGTAGCACGCCGCCCCAACAGGGCACCGTAGCCGCGCCAGACACGTCATTAACCCCCCTCACCACACAGGCCGCGCCGGTCGAATTCTGGCGCAATGCGGAACTTGCCCCGTCGCTCGACCCCGAACACACGACGCTTAGCATTGATGCCCCGAATGCGATTGAAGTACTGCCGCTTCAGCCTATCGCAGCAAAAGTAATCATCACGCATGACCTTGGCCATCAATTTGCAGCCCAGCGACCACAGGATCTGTGGCAACGCATCCGCAACGGCTTTGCCCTGCCGACGAGTGAACATGCGCGAACGATTTCAGAACGTCGCTGGTACGCACGTCACCAGGAATATATTGATCGCACCAGTGAACGCGCACAGCCCTATCTGCACTTCATTGTGGAAGAAGCCGCACGGCGCAACATTCCAATGGAACTTGCGCTACTCCCTGTCGTTGAAAGCGCCTTCCAGCCATTCGCCTACTCGCATGGCCGTGCCTCGGGCATCTGGCAGTTCATCCCCGGCACGGGGCGTATGTACGGCCTGAAACAGAACTGGTGGTACGATGGCCGTCGCGATATCACCGCCTCAACAATCGCCGCATTTGATTATCTGGAAGCCCTCAACCGTCAATTTTCGGGGGACTGGTTACACGCCCTTGCCGCCTATAATTCTGGCGGTGGCACGGTACGCAAGGCGATCCGTCGCAACCAACGCCTCGGCAAACCTACCGATTTCTGGTCACTCAAGCTACCCCGTGAAACCCGCGCCTATGTACCAAAATTATTGGCGATTCGCGATATCATCGCCGCCCCTGAGCTGCATAACATTACAATCCCAACGATTGCCGATGCGCCCTATTTTGAAAAGATAGCTATCGATTCACAGATCGACCTTGCCAAAGCGGCCGAGCTTGCAGGCTTGCCACTACAACAACTCTACCGTCTCAACCCTGCGTTCAACCGCTGGGCGACCGATCCGGATGGCCCGCATCACCTGTTAATCCCGCTCGAAAATGCAGCGCTGTTTAAACAGAACCTGGCCGCACTGCCCAAAGATAACCGTGTTAAATGGGCACTTCACCGCATTCGTAACGGCGAGACACTCGGCCATATTGCGGAACGTTATAAAACCACCGTTGCCGTCATCAAAGACGTTAATGAACTCCGTGGCCACATGATACGTTCAGGTAAAAACCTGATGATTCCGATCGCGGCTTCATCCCCCGCCACCTACAGCCTGAGTTCAACGCAACGCGCCAAAAGCATAAAGAGCAAAACTAAAAAAGGCACCAAAGTCACTTATAAAGTCAAAAATGGAGATACCCTCTGGGATATTTCACGTGCGTATCACGTTGGCGTTCGTCAGCTGGCACGCTGGAATGCAATGGCACCACGTGACACGCTACGGCCGGATCAGACACTCGTGATCTGGAAATCAACAGCACACTCCGCAAAAAATGGGGGCCCGGATATCACCCCTGCAATTGATGAAGTGACCCAACGCATACGCTATGTCGTCCGTCGAGGCGACTCACTATCGCGTATCTCACAGCGTTTTAATGTGAGTGTTAATAGCCTGAAACAATGGAATCCAAAGGCACGTGGTAAATACCTGCAACCAGGACAACGACTGACATTATTTGTCGATATCACCAATCAGTCCGACAGCATGTAATAACTTCCATATTATGCTAATTAATATGTCATAAAATATAAAATGAATCTAAGCTGATTTTACCTGGCTTTTCCAAAACATACGTGCCGCAATACACCATCAATTATAATTTGATAAGGAAAACGATTTATGGCTCAGGATAACACCATCGACAGCATTGCATACCTGAGAACTGCATTGCCAATCATGAGCGCGCATGGCATCCCCGTTTACCCCCAAAACTACGCGGTCTGGTACGAATACGTCAGTGGCGCTAACATTCCCTTAAAACAGACAATCGATGACTATATCGCACAAAAAAAGCCCTTTACTAACGACCTAAATAAAGCACTCTATTTTGAATATATAGCGCGGGTAGATGAAATTAATTTACGAAATCTTCAACAGGAACTCATGGCAACTTTATCTACCGTCCAAGGAAATTTAGATGAAGCTGGCAGTTCATCAATGCACTTCGAAGACACGTTAAACATACAATCCCAGATGCTCAACAACAACCCAGATTCAAATGACATCAAGGGTGTCGTGCAAGTGCTCAAATCTGAATTAAAAACAATCCAAGAATCCACACAAGTATTACAACAGGGTTTTAAAGATAACTCACAGGAAATAGAGCGCTTACGTAAAGAGTTAAACCGAGCTAAAGAAGAAGCCGCGTTGGATCCATTTACTGGCTTAGCAAATCGAAAAACGTTAATGAAGTCTCTCGAAGAAAATATTCGACACAGCCAGGACAGCGGTGAGTGCTTGAATTTTTTAATGATTGATATTGATAACTTTAAAATCATCAATGATACTCATGGCCACCCGATGGGTGACAAGGTCATTCGTTGCGTCGCCAACATCATCAAAAACTGTGTTAAAGGAAATGATCTCGTCGCACGATATGGCGGCGAAGAGTTTTCAGTAATTCTGCCAAACACCCCTCATAAAGGGGCTGTGAAAGTCGCAGAAGATATTCGCCTCGCCATTGAACGTACTAAATTTATTAAAGCCGCGGATAAAGAGGCCATTGGTCGAGTTACCATTTCAGTGGGTATCGCCAATTATCATGCCCCTGAGAGTAGCGAGCAATTAATCGCGCGTGCAGATAACCTCCTTTACCAGTCAAAATCAGATGGTCGCAACAAAGTGAGTGGTGAATGACACTACTCATTCCCAGCTAGAACATTGACATGTAGTACACAAAAAAGTCACCTACAGCACCGCCTCGGTTATTCGAGTGTCTGGAAAACCTGGTAATATCCTCATTAATCGCTCGAAGCAAATCCCTCCCTTTGAAAAAATAACTATATGGGGAATAGCCTTCGAAAATGCAGCGTATAAAATATTGACTGCTGAATAGTGATGTCGGACAAAGGTCTCACCCAAATACATAACCCCAGCGAGGTTCTGAGTAACACTACGGTAAAATGGACAAAGGTGGGCCTCTAGTCGGTATGATTTCTATGGCTCGTTGGAATTTCTGTGTTCTGGATTTAAAGTACCACACCGTTATTTAGTACTCCCAGCCATTTACGATTGTGACTATCAGTGACATCAGCTAACGTAATTCGCTCTGAAAGATCTGTTGAACACCTGTCGCATCTTCCGCGTCCGACTGAGACCATAGAATCAACGCGCCGCCGGCGCCCACATCGTCCATGACAACATCCGGGCCTGTTGTGACCGCAGATCGGCTGCCAGGGTTGATCGCATCTAATAGGCTCACTGGATGACGCCAAGCAAGTGTACTGTTGCGGTATTCACTTTTATAAATCATGTACCTATTTCCATCAAACTGACGCCATGCAATGATTGCATTGCCAAGGTTATCCATCGCCACATCGGCACTTGCCACGCTCTCATTATCTGGACTGATGTTATCAGTCAGACTGGTTGGATGAGTCCAAGTACCACCACGATATTCACTCTTGAACAGCTGCAGGTCATTTGCATCCGACTGCACCCACGTGATGAGCGCGCTACCGCTATCATCCATCGCTACTCTCGGGTTAGTTGCATGCAAGCCACTGGGGCTGATGTTGTCCAGTTGGTTAACTGGGTTACTCCAGCTACCCCCCCGATATTCACTTTTGAAAATATGATTAATTTCAACCGGATCATCCGCTGGATCGGAGCTTGGAAAATAAGGATGCGGCTGTGCCTCCGACACCGTCTGCTCCCAGGCAATAATGGCATTACCATTATTGTCCATCGCCACCTTAGGGCCTGTGGCGTTCCCTGAAATTCTGGGGCTAAGACTGTCAGTGATGACATCGGGCTCCGCCGTCCATCCCCCTGCGCGAAATTCACGTTTATAAACGAGAAACCGCCCTGTAGTAAACCCTGAATACTGGCGCCACACTACCACTGCTTCACCATTATTACTCATCGCTACATCTGGTGAGAAACGAACTTCATTGTTGGATTGACTAAAACGGTCAGACAACCCAGTCAGGGTGGACCAGGTGCCCGCACGATATTCACGCATATAGAGCTGCGGAAAATCGACAGTGGGCGTAGGCCCATCCAGCTGACGCCAGACAACAATGGTATTGCCGTTGTCATCCATCGCCACGGCAGGGTCTTCATAGGTTTGCGACCCAGGAGGGTTAAAAAATGCCCCTAAGTTTGCAGGGTGTGTCCACCCTCCAGATCGATATTCGCTCAGATAGAGCTGGCGACGAGCTGCCGTATTTAACCCATTCCACTGAGTCCAAATGATCACCGCGTCATCAGCCGTACCATTTCTACCCAGCGCCACCCGTGGACTGACTGCATCAGTCCCATCCGGACTGATATTATCGGCAAGATTAGCAGGATGAATCCAAGTACCACCACGATATTCACTTTTAAAAATTTGGGTATTGAATCCATCAGACTGTTGCCAAACAGCAATCGCATTGCCATTGCTGTCCATCGCCACCCGTGGATTAATCTGCCCCTGCCCTAGCGGTGAAGTCAACTGCGCCGCCAGATTGGCGGGATGCGCCCAGCTGTCTGTGGTACAACTCACATTCACATTAACCACTGTGCCACTGATCGTCCCTGTGCCATTACTCACTGTGCAGTCCTGATTGGCCGCTTCGTCATAGAGCGTCACTTGATAGGCAGTCGTACTCATGATGGTGGAGGGAAAAGTATAGGCACCGTCCGCGGTCAATGTAATTTCATCGCCACCGTTGTTTCTTAATTTGAGTGAACCCACCAAGCCTGTGACCGTGCCACCCACAGAGTACTGAGGGGGGGTAATACAGCTAATATCCACGTTGCGAACTTCACCACTGACAACGCCTATCGCGTTACTCACCGTACAGAGCTGGTCAGACGGTTTGCTATCCACCGCCACCTGATAACCAACACCACGGGTAACCTCGCGCGCAAAGCGATAGGCGGTATCTGTATTCAATATCAGTAAATCACCCCCGTTATTAGAAAGTGTGATTGAGCCATTGAGCCCGGCCACTTTCCCGCCAACAGGCGCGGTAGAGGATGTCGGTGTCGAGCCATCACTGCCACCGCCACACCCTGTGAGTGCGGCCAACATAAGTAATATCACTGAAGTGCGCCCACTTCTGACTACATTAAGTGCGCCGATCATTGTGCTCCCCTTAACAACAAATCCCGTTCTATTACTGACAGGCCCGCCTGTAGCAGGCGATTCAGAGATTGCCCCCAATCATCCAAAACCGTACTTCTACGCTGGCCCACCGGCGGAAATTGTTTAGTTAACGTATAGTTAGGTTAATCCTAACACAGTATTTATGAGGCAGGGTAGCCATCCCGATGGCGGCACGAATGAGCGTGCCAAAGATAATTAAACACTATGATAAACAAATAATTAGCGTTTCCATGGGACGGCTTAACACAACTTCGCCACCAACCTGAACACTGTAGAGATCAAGTCATCTCCCTCAGCACCCCAAACATCCTCTTGTTGCTGTGACGCTTCCGCTTTGTTAACACGCCCTGACAGATGATCGCTACGCACCTTTTTGACGACTTCGGCCGCCTTATCTTGCGCCATCATTTCGTGCAACAACTGTCCGCCGGCCTTTTTCCACTCCATCAAGCGCTTCAGTTCCCCCCCATACACCATGCTGCTGGCAACGGTCGACAATCACACCGCTGCGCGCGCCGAAGTTCTTACGCTGCATAAAATCCTGGCAGACGGGGCATTTCACATAGAAGGCAGGATTACCATCACCCTGCCCAACATCTCGCTGGTAGAGCTCTTTATTGATCTCATTGAGGCGCTGTCGATCGATCTCGAAGGCATTCGTCACTGACTGCGTCGGTAGTGCTTCCAGCTCACCGGGGTCAAAAAAGAGCCCATGCACTGGTCGCAGCGCTCAATGAAAAACCTGCTATCACTTTTTAGATTAATCGTATGCAGTGGGATATGACAGCGCGGGCACGGGCGTTCAGCATCTGGTTTTACCACGGTGTACTTGTGAATGCCGTGCAGGTCGACCTCATTACGCTGGCCGCAATAGCTGCAGACATTACTCGGCGCAGGCAGCGGCGCAGAACAGCTAATACAACTGGCCATCGTCAGCGCGCCTAAAAGCGACTCATGATCTCTTGTTTCTTTTGATCATAATCACCCTGCGTAGTCAGTGCGGCATCGAGCAGTTGCTTGAGCTGAGTTAACTTGGTCAGTGGTTAGATAACCGATAAAAATACGTTAGATACGACTATCAAAGAATGTTTAATATGTCGGGAAGTCAGCAGGTTCCTGAAGCCCAGTCGTTACCTATGTATGACATGGATTTGCATATCATCGGCAGCTCGGACAACATAGATTTCAAAATCAAACGATTAGCACCATTAAGGACAAACGATGAAATACCAGATGATTCCGGTCACCCCTTATCAGCAGAACTGCTCACTCCTCTATTGCGAAGAGACGATGCGTGCGGCCGTGGTTGACCCCGGCGGGGAGATCGACCGCATTCTGGAGGCAGCCGAACAAGCGGGCGTCAAAATCGAAAAAATCCTGCTGACGCATGCACACCTGGATCACGTGGGCGGTGTAGCCGAGCTCGTCAGCCGCCTGCCACTCCCGATTGAAGGCCCTCACAAAGAAGATCTATTCTGGATTGAGGCGATCCCAAAGCAGTGCGAAATGTTTAACTTCGATCCAGTCGAAGGTTTTATTCCAGATCGCTGGCTAAGCCACGGTGATCAGGTCACCTTTGGCAACATCACTTTAGAGGTGCTGCACTGCCCCGGCCACACCCCCGGCCACGTGGTTTTTTTCCACGTGGATGACGGCATTGCGATGGTCGGCGATGTGCTCTTCCGGGGCTCAATTGGCCGCTCAGATTTTCCACGCGGAGACCACGACACACTGATTCGCTCTATCAAGGAACGCCTGCTACCACTGGGTGATCATGTGCGCTTTATCCCGGGCCATGGGCCGATGTCGACCTTTGGTGAAGAGCGACTAAACAACCCCTTTATCAATGGTACTCATTAAATCGAAAGTGCTTTAATAACCTGGCACTTCACATCGTCACAAATATAAAACTGATTTCTTTATTGCCCAAATCCATTACAATTGAGCCATGCAACAGACAGACAAAAAAGCCGCTATCACGCTTCGCCTCGATACACTGCGCCTGGAACATCGCGATCTCGATGCCGTAATCAGGCAATTGACTGCCACCATCAAAGCTGACCAGCTCATGTTGAAAAGACTGAAAAAACGCAAACTTTGGCTTAAAGATATGATTGCCAAACTGGAAAGCGAACTCATTCCCAATCTCAACGCCTAAGTGCTCACCGCTATCAACTAACTTAAATATGGCCTGGTATGTTTATATCGTCGAATGTCGTGATGGCTCCTATTACACTGGCATCACCACTGATGTCGAACGACGCATCAGCGAACATAATCATAGTCCGAAGGGGGCTAGTTACACCCGTTCACGCCGCCCTGTAACACTGCATTATCATGAAAGCGTGAGCAATCGATCTGAAGCCACGCGACGAGAATTACAGATCAAAAAACTTTCCAGTAAAAGCAAGCGCATTATGTTTTCTTGTACATCTGGTCATACATGAGCGATTAAATCCTCTCTCTACACTCGCGTATGATGGCCAATACTTTTGATATTCTTGCTGTATGCGCGCCATATTTTTTTCATTTTTCAACTTCGCTCATTTTACCACCACCTCAGGAGTCAACACCTGCTGCTCAACAGGCTCAGCAAACATCTAACGATACTCATAATGAAAGAGAACAAATTGACGTAACGAGCCATAATCGATAACCCCGCCGTCAGCCAAAATATTATTGCCATCCTATTCCATCCAACAAAATACATAGCCTGACTCTAAATGCCCTGCCATTTGTCAAAATGGCATCAACGATATAATCCAGCAGGACTGCGTAGCCATGTTCTCCATTATTAATTTCCCATTCCCTATTGTCATCCTGTCGCTTAATATAATAGTCTACCGCCGATTTCAACCGATCATGCTGGCCTTTCTTTAAGTGATGAAAATGGGCGGGGCGCAATAAATTTTTTGCGGTACGTAAATTCACAGAAGAGCCATCAGGATAACCAATCAATAACAAAGTGCGTTCCGTTGCGATATGGCTGCGATGAATGGTATCACTCATTCGCTGGTGGCCATGGGTAGCGAAGTGATGACGCACCATAACCCTGCATTCAACATAGCCACCAAGGTCAACAGACTGGAACAGATGACGGCCATAAGTATTATCAAAAATGCATGCCAAGCAACATCTGAGACGTAATCTTTAATTTCTTTTCGATTAATTTTATTTGTATTTTACATTCCATATATCACACAAACTGCTTTAGAAAGTCAAATTAAGAAACTGCTGTCGTTCTTTAGAAGCCACCCTTATGGCCGCTAAATAGATAACGCACTTAATTTAACTCTAAACGACCATATGAATACAAAAATCGAAAATGTTCCCAAGCTTAAAACTGTTCTCGCTTCCATTGAGGCCCCACTTTACAACATTGCGCGACTCGCCACGATAAAATTTGAGACACCACTTCGGCTACAGCTTCCCGGGCATAAGACTATCGACGTAATACTTAATCGAAATACCTGGGTTTGTATTGATCGTGCAATGTATGACTTACCTGCGCTCGCATGGACTCACCTCAATCATGAAAATAGACAGGCACTCCACACGCCTGTTGAAAGCGAGCTCCATTACTATCATATTCATGTAAACATCTCTGCTGATAATGTACTGGAAAGCTTGCAGGCCGCATTGCAACTGTTACTCGCCAACAGTGAACCCAACCAGCCGGGTGAAGTGATTAAACTAACCCAGCCATAACCTTTAAGTCTCGCAATCAATCAAACAGCTCACCGCGTCCGTATTTTCAATACCTGAATTATTTTCATCAGAATCAGCCTAACAAAATGCCTTTACGGCCTCTGATTTTATTTTTTCGCTCACGCAGAATGCGAATTTTCTTTGCTTTTTCTTTTTCAAAAAGCGTGGCCGCCTCACTCATACTGAGTGCGCCACGTTCAACCTGACTACACAGTCCGCTACGCAAGCGATGAAGGCTTTGCCAGGTAGAAAAATATTTATGTTTTGAGACTACCCGCTCCCACTGCTGATGACCCTTCGCTTCATTACAGTAATCATTGCTCTCAGCAATCGCTGAAAAAGAGCTTAAAGAGAATAAAAGGGTCATAGCAAGGGCGTTGATCTTCATACTGGATATATCGTCCATTCCCATCACATCTGAACAGGGAAAGCGCAAAATATCAGTTTCAGATATCAGTATCGTTATGAAAAATTGATAGCCATCTGTTTTTTAATCAATAAATAGCAATTGCTAATGCAATAAAACACGCGCCCATCAGCTACGGCGGATTAATGTCCCGACACCCTGATCTGTAAACACTTCCAGCAGCACCGCGTGTTCAACTCGCCCGTCGATAATATGCGCCGTATTGACGCCGCCCTGAACCGCTTCCAGTGCACAACGAATCTTCGGCAACATGCCGCCGTAAATCGAGCCGTCTGCAATCAGTTTTTCAACATCACTTCTTGTCAAACCAGAGACGACTTGCTCATTTTTATCCAGCACACCAGCGGTATTGGTCAACAATATCAGTTTTTCAGCATTCAGCACTTCGGCAATCTTACCGGCCACAAGATCAGCATTAATATTATAAGACTGCCCATCTTTACCCACACCAATCGGAGCGATGACAGGAATAAAATTGCCGCCGATCAACATATCAACTACTGCGGTATTAATACTGGTCACCTCACCGACATGTCCGATATCGATAATTTCTGACGCGTTCATTTCTGGCGCACTACTGGTAAAGGTTAACTTACGTGCGTGTATCAGGTCACCATCCTTACCGGTCAGCCCCACTGCGGAGCCGCCATGCTGGTTGATCAGACTGACGATCTCTTTATTGACCTGCCCACCCAGCACCATTTCAACCACATCCATGGTTTCACTATCAGTGACCCGCATCCCTTCCACGAAACGGCTCTCTTTGCCGATCTTTTTCAGCAGTGCACCGATCTGCGGACCACCCCCATGCACTACGATAGGGTTCATCCCCACCAGCTTCATCAGCACAACATCGCGCGCAAAACTTTTTTTCAGCGCATCGTCGACCATCGCATTGCCGCCATATTTAATGACGATGGTCTTGCCCGAAAAGCGTTGTATGTATGGCAAGGCCTCCGTCAGTACCTTTGCGATATTCATGGCTGATGTTGTGTCAAATGTCATATCAATGCTCGATCAGTAAAATTTTATTATCTGTTTAATCAGAACCGTCATTGGGTTAACCCACGGCATTATTAAAACGGCAGCGCCAACGCGGGCGCGATCACCAGGATCGCCTGCCTGAACTCATTCTGGATACGTTTAAGCACTTCGTCACTGTCCGCTTCAAAACGAATCACCAAACAGGGCGTCGTATTTGACGCCCGCACCAACCCCCAGCCATCCCCAAAATCAACGCGAATACCATCAATCGTATTTATCTCACCACCCGCAAAGTTGGCTTCCGCAACAAAACGTTTGATAAACGTATGGTGTTCACCTTCATTCATTTTCACCTGCAACTCTGGCGTGCTATAGGCTTCTGGCAGCGCTGCAAACTGCTCCATCGGTAACTGCTCACTGGCCGTTAAAATCTCAAGCAGGCGCGCCCCCGTATAAAGGCCATCATCAAAACCGTACCAACGCTCCTTAAAAAAGATGTGGCCACTCATCTCACCCGCGAGCAGCGCCCCGGTCTCTTTCATCTTGGCCTTAATCAGTGAATGCCCCGTCTTCCACATCAACGGCCTGCCACCATGCGCCGCGATCACCTTACCGAGGTGATTGCTACATTTTATATCGTAGATAATTTCAGCACCGGGGTTACGCGCAAGCACATCCGCAGCATAAAGCATCATCTGTCGATCTGGCCAGATCACATGGCCGCTGGAATCGACGACGCCCAGCCGATCGCCATCTCCATCAAAAGCGAAGCCCAGGTCTGCATCGTAGGCCTTTACCGCACGAATCATGTCCTGCAGGTTTTCCGGCTGACTGGGGTCTGGATGATGATTGGGGAAATGGCCGTCGACTTCACAAAACAGCTCGATCACATCACAACCCAGCTTTCTAAACAGGGCTGGCGCAATCATGCCCGCCACGCCGTTGCCGCAGTCAACCACCACCTTCAAGCTACTCACGAGTTTGATATCGCCGACCACCCGCGCCACATAGTCCGGCATAATATCGAGTGCCCGGTACGCCCCTTCATCACCCTCGTGATAATCACTCTGTTCAATGCGACGTCGCAACCCCTGAATCGCCTCTTCGGCCAGCGTCTCACCTGCCAGTACCATCTTGAAGCCATTATAATTGGCCGGATTATGACTGCCGGTGACCATCACACCAGAGTCGATTCCGAGGTGATGGGTCGCAAAATAGAGTAGTGGTGTTGGCACCATGCCGAGATCAACCACATCACGGCCTGTATCGCGCAGTCCCTGTGTCAATGCGGCCACAAAAGCGACGCCGGAGAGACGCCCGTCACGCGCCACCGCTACGGTCTGCTGACCGCGCGCATGGGCCTCACTGCCGATGGCACGCCCGATCTCATAGACCACTTCATCCGACAACGTATCACCGACGACGCCACGAATGTCGTACGCCTTAAAAATCGAAGCGGAAATATGACTACTCATTTGCCTGTATCACTCCCAGTTCAGATAGTACTGTGTTAATGGCGACCGGAATGACCAAAACCGCCAGCACCACGCTCGCTGCTATCAAACTCATCCACGATATCAAAGCTCACCTGTACGACTGGCATAAAAACCATCTGTGCGATGCGCTCACCCACATTGATTTCAAACGCGGTATCACCTCGATTCCAGCAGGAGACGAACAGCTGCCCCTGATAATCTGAATCGATCAGCCCCACCAGATTACCCAGCACAATGCCATGCTTATGGCCCAGCCCCGAACGCGGTAGCAATACCGCCGCCAGCGATGGGTCCGCCACGTGGATCGCTAATCCCGTCGGAATCAGGTGCGTCTCACCCGGTTGAATCTGTAGCGTTTCATCAATGCAGGCGCGCAGGTCCATGCCTGCGGAGCCATCCGTCGCATAGGCTGGCAGCGGCAACTCGTTGCCAATGCGTGAATCAATAATTTTTAGTTGGATTTTTTGCATCAAACCTCTCCGCTATCATTTTAATCAGTGCCCGTGCCAGCTTCTCTTTTGGCTGCATCGGCAACGCTGCCCCGCCCGTTGGCCACAGTACCTTCAGCGCATTTTCATCGCTATCAAAACCGCCCTGTGCACTGCCCACCCGGTTGGCCGCGATCATATCGAGCGACTTTTTCTCCAGCTTGAGGCGTGCATTTTCCTCAAGGTGCTCTGTCTCAGCGGCAAAACCGACGACAAATAGCCCGCCTTTATCGGCTGCAATGGCTTCGAGAATATCGGGCGTCTGCTCCAGCGATAGCTGTGCGCTGCCGGCCTGCTTTTTAATCTTCTGCGTCGCGACCTGCAACGGCCGATAATCAGCCACCGCCGCCGCCGCGATCACGATTTCCTGGCCGTCGAGGTTCGCCACCACCGCCGCCAGCATATCCTCCGCGCTGCGTACATCGACACGCGTTACCCGTTCCGGCGTACTCAATGCCACCGGCCCACTGATCAACGTCACCTGTGCCCCCGCCTCAATGGCGGCGGCGGCCAGCGCGAAACCCATCTTGCCCGAACTGCGATTCGAGAGGTAACGCACCGGATCGATATCCTCCTGCGTCGGCCCGGCGGTAATCAGTACCCGTCGACCGGCCAGCAATCCCGTATCGAATAACGCGGCGCTCATTTCGACAATCTGCGCAGGTTCGAGCACCCGCCCAGGGCCAACTTCGCCGCAGGCCTGCTCACCTACCGCAGGACCGAACAGCTTCACCCCGCGTGTCGCTAGTGTGGCCACATTGGCTTGCGTCGCTTCATTCAGCCACATCTGCTGGTTCATCGCCGGTGCGACCGCGAGCGGTGCCTGGCTGGCGAGACAGAGCGCCGACAACAGATCATCGGCCCGCCCCGCGGCCAGCTTCGCAATAAAATTGGCGCTCGCCGGGGCAACGACGATCAGATCCGCCCAGCGCGCCTGCTCGATATGCCCCATGGCCGCCTCGGCATCCGAATCCATCAACACCGTATGCACCGCACGCCCCGACAGGGTCTGGAGGGTAAAGGGGGTCACAAAGGCCTGTGCGGCCTCGGTCATGACCACCTGCACCGTGGCGCCTGCATCACTCAGGCGACGCACCAGCTCGGCACTCTTATAGGCTGCGATGCTGCCAGTCACCCCTAGCAATATCCGCTTATTCGTTAAACTGCTCACCCAACTACGCTCACTTTATGATTGCTGACTGGTTAGGCCTCATCGCAACAGGACGAAAAAGACCACAAATAAAACGCGTAAGATAACATTTAATTACATTAATGACTTGTACTATAGTGGGGTAAACATCAGGCATCCACACGGAGGTGATCATGCCACCCATCACAGACTGGCCCGCTGACGAACGTCCACGGGAAAAACTGCAACTGCGCGGCGCTGAGGCGCTCTCAGATGCAGAACTACTCGCCATCTTCCTGCGCACCGGCATCCGCGGCAAAACCGCGGTCGACCTCGCCCGTGACCTGCTCAATGAATACGGCACCTTACGCGCGCTGCTGGGCACCGACCACGACCGCTTCTGCCAAAGTGCGGGGCTCGGCACCGCCAAGTTTGTCCAGCTTCAGGCGGTGCTGGAGATGAGTCGACGCTATCTGCGCGAGACGCTGGACCGCGGTGAAGCCCTCTGCTCACCCGATGACACGCGCCGCTTCCTGCTCGCACAACTACGTGATTACGACTTTGAGGTCTTTGCCTGCCTCTTTCTCGATAGCCGTAATCGCGTCATCTGCTTTGAGAAGCTCTTTAACGGCACCATTAACGGCGCCAGCGTCTACCCTCGCGAGGTGGTGAAGAAATGCCTGCTACACAACGCCGCTGCGGTGATATTCGCGCATAACCACCCGTCAGGCGTGGCCGAGCCGAGTAATGCCGACAAACGGCTGACACGCCAGCTGATCGAGTCGCTGGCACTGATTGACACCCGCGTGCTCGATCATCTGATTGTCGGCGACGGACAAGTGCTCTCTTTCGCCGAACGGGGCATTTTGTAACCCATTGAAAACAAAGGGAAGGCGTTTTTATATTTGCGTCACCTCCCTCGTTTTGGTATAAAGTCCGGCTTTCGTTTATGCACTTCTTTGTTTGGAGGCTTTTGTACAATGTCCAGGGTATGTCAGGTCACAGGAAAACGACCAATCGTGGGAAACAACGTTTCTCATGCAAATAACAGAACAAGGCGCCGTTTCCTGCCTAACCTCTCCAACCATCGTTTCTGGGTTGAGGGTGAAAATCGCTGGGTTCGTCTGCGCGTCAGCTCAAAAGGGATGCGTATCATCGATAAGTGCGGCATCGATAAAGTCCTCGGCGACATGCGCGCCCGTGGCGAAAAAGTCTAAGGAGCAGAGAAATGCGTGAAAAGATAAGACTCGTTTCCAGTGCTGGCACCGGCCATTTTTACACCACTGACAAAAACAAACGCACCATGCCAGAAAAGATGGAGATCAAAAAATTTGATCCTGTCGTGCGTCAGCATGTGATGTACAAAGAAGCTAAAATCAAATAGTACAAGTACAGACTATCATCTGTCTAAAAAGCCCTCTTCATGAGGGCTTTTTTTATCTTTTTTTCCCGACAATCACTGGTTAAGCACTCTGCCGCCTAGTGGTCATCAATATGTTGCCTGATCAGCTACGATACTCGGCATTGATCCGCACATAGTCGTACGAAAAATCGCAGGTCCAGAGCTGTGCATGATGTGGAGTATCGCCCAGTATAATTCTCACCGTGATCTCATCTTGCTGCATCACTGCATTACCGGCGGCCTCTGTGTATGCTGATGCTCGTCCACCATTGTGCACGATGCAGAGATCATTGAGGTAGATCGCCACCCGTCCAACATCCAGCGATTTAATCTCCGCCCGGCCAACAGCCGCGAGGATACGTCCCCAGTTGGGATCGCTGGCAAAAAAGGCGGTCTTTACCAACGGTGAGTGTGCCACGGTATAGGCTACCTGGCGGCAGTCGGCCTCGCTCTCACCCCCTTCAACATCAATCGTGATAAATTTGGTAGCGCCCTCACCGTCACGAATGATCGCCTGCGCCAACTCAATACAGACATCGGTGATCGCCTGACAAAGCTGCACATAAGCGTCACTCAGCTCATCGTCGATGACCAATACCATCGCCTTGCCAGTCGCCATCAAAATGCAGGCATCATTGGTCGAGGTATCCCCATCCACTGAAATACAATTGAAGGAGCGGTCAGTGGCGTGCTGCAGACATTGCTGCAGCAGCTCTGGTGCAACATTGGCATCTGTGGCGACATAACTCAGCATCGTCGCCATATTGGGGCAGATCATCCCTGAGCCTTTCGCAATACCAGTGATAGTAACCTGCTCATCCCCGATCATAAGCTGACGTGAGACCCCCTTGGGGCACGTGTCCGTGGTCATAATGCCGCGCGCAGCGTCAGCCCAGTGGTTAGCATCGAAGTCCGCTACCAGCGCCCCCATGGCGGCCTCCAGTTTGGCCATCGGCATCGGCTCACCGATTACGCCGGTTGAAAACGGCAGCACCTCATCCGCAGCACAACCAGCAACCTCTGCCAGCAATGCACAGCTCTTCAAGGCATCCTGATGACCTTGCTCACCCGTACCCGCATTGGCATTGCCTGAGTTAATCAATAACAGACGTGGTGCGGTTGTGCGGATATGCGCTTTCGCCACTACCACAGGTGCGGCGCAAAAGGCGTTACGGGTAAAGACCGAGGCACACTGCGCGCCGGGTGCCAACTCAAAGGCGACCAGGTCTGTGCGTCCGGGGTATTTGATCCCAGCAGCCGCAGTGGCAATACGCACGCCCGCAACGGGGTGCATTTCAGATAATTCTAAAGGTAAGTTGACGGCCATCGCGGAAGTATAGTCGAGGGCCACGGCTGTTGACCAGTCAGCGGCCCGATGAATTTAACTTTATTAACTTAGCTCAAGGGATAACAACAATGATTAGTTAACCTTGCCGTGGCACTGTTTGTATTTTTTACCGGAGCCACATGGGCACGGTTCATTACGCCCCACCTTACGTCCTTCACGTACAAACGGCTCAACAGCCTCGGCGCTTTCGGGCTGCGCCAAGCCTGCCTCATCAGCCCCACCGGCCAACGCGGCCGCCTCGGCATGCTGAAACTGCATCTGCGGCGTCTGATTACGACGCTGTGCTTCAATCGCTTCCACATCTTCTTCTGCACGTATCTGCACACGTGACAGAATCTTAATCACATCATGCTTTATACGATCCAGCAACTGAGTAAACATCTCAAACGATTCACGCTTGTATTCCTGCTTAGGATTCTTCTGTGCATAACCGCGCAGGCCAATACTCTGTCGCAGATAATCCATTGCGGCCAGATGCTCTTTCCAGAGCCCGTCCAGTACCTGCAGCATGGCTGCCTTTTCAAAATGACGAATGACCTCTGCGCCAACCTGCGTCTCTTTCTCAGCATAGGCCTGTTCAAATTCCTCAAGCACGCGTTGTCGCAGCGTCTCTTCGTGCAGCCCCTCATCTTGCTCCAGCCATTTCGCAAGCGGTAGCTGCATCGCAAAGTCATTCACCAGCGCCTCTTCAAGCCCCGGCACATCCCACTGCTCTTCAAGACTCTGCGGTGGGATATACATATCGATCACTTCATGCACAACATCGGTTCTAATTTCATTAATGGTGTCAGAGATATCGTCTGATTCCATCAACTCATTGCGCTGGTCGTAGATAACCTTACGTTGATCATTGGCCACATCATCAAATTCAAGCAACTGCTTGCGGATATCAAAGTTATGCCCCTCAACTTTGCGCTGCGCATTTTCAATCGCCTTACTGACCCATGGATGTTCAATCGCCTCTCCGTCTTCCATGCCCAACTTTTGCATCATGCCGGAGACACGCTCCGAGGCAAAAATACGCATCAAACTATCTTCCAGTGAAAGATAGAAACGACTTGAACCCGGATCACCCTGACGCCCGGAGCGCCCACGCAACTGGTTATCAATACGCCGCGACTCATGACGCTCGGCACTAATGATATATAGACCGCCACTCTCAAGCACCTGATCGTGACGTTTCTGCCATTCATTTTTGATACGATTGATCGCCACTTCATCATCAGTGTCGAGCGCATCAAGTTCAGCCTCAAGGCTGCCACCCAGCACGATATCGGTACCGCGACCAGCCATATTGGTCGCAATGGTGAGTGCGCCGGGACGACCCGCCTGCGCGACGATTTCAGCCTCACGTTCATGCTGCTTGGCATTCAGTACTTCATGTTTAATGTTCGCTTTTGTCAGGGCCTGCGACAACAGCTCTGAAGATTCAATCGAGGCGGTACCCACCAGTACGGGCTGATTACGTTGATGACACTCTTTAAGGTCTTCAATAATAGCGTTGTATTTTTCATTAATCGTTAAATAGACCAGGTCACCATGATCTTTGCGTAGCATCGGACGATGCGTGGGTATCACCAGCACCTCCAGCCCGTAGATCTGCTGAAATTCAAATGCCTCGGTATCCGCTGTCCCAGTCATGCCCGAAAGCTTTTCATAAATACGGAAATAGTTCTGAAAGGTAATTGAAGCGAGCGTCTGACTTTCCAGTTGAACCTTAACACCCTCTTTCGCCTCAACCGCCTGATGCAGACCGTCGGACCAGCGACGTCCCGGCATGGTGCGGCCGGTAAATTCATCGACAATGACGACTTCGTTGTTTTGCACAATGTAGTCAACGTCTTTTTGAAACAAGGTATGCGCCTTAAGTGCCGCATTGAGATGGTGCATCAGGCCGATATTGGCCGCATCATAAAGACTGTCACCCGCTTGCAGTAATCCTGCCGCTTCAAGCATCTCTTCAATATTTTGATGTCCAGCCTCGGTGAAAAAGACCTGCTTGGCTTTTTCATCCACCGAATAATCACCCGGCCCGGCACTGCCCTCAGCGTCTTCCTCTACTTCCTGTCGTTGCAGCTTAGGAATGAGTTTGTTGATCTGGTGATAGCGCTCAGAGCTATCCTCTGCAGAGCCGGAGATGATCAACGGTGTACGCGCTTCATCGATTAAAATCGAGTCGACTTCATCCACTACCGCATAGTTCAGACCGCGCTGCACCTTGTCAGCAAGACTAAACGCCATATTGTCACGCAGATAATCAAAGCCATACTCATTGTTGGTACCGTATGTGATATCCGCATGGTAGGCCGCATGCTTCTCAGCATGGTCCTGCCCCGAGACCGTCACCCCGGTCGTCATGCCGAGAAAAGAGTAGAGCTTGCTCATCCATGCGGCATCACGTTTCGCGAGATAGTCATTAACGGTAATAACATGGACACCCTTACCACTCAGGGCATTGAGATAGGCGGGTAAAGTGGCCACCAGGGTTTTACCTTCACCCGTGCGCATCTCAGAAATTTTGCCCTGATGCAGCACCATGCCACCGATCATCTGCACATCGAAATGGCGCATGCCAAGCGCTCGCTTGCCCGCCTCTCGCACGGTCGCAAAGGCCTCGGGCAATAGATCATCAAGCGTTTCACCGACACTGAGCCGCTCACGAAACGCCGCTGTCTTGTGACGCAGTTCTTCATCAGAAAGCGGCTCAAGCGTCGCTTCGAATGCATTTATCTTATCCACAATAGCGTTGAGCTTTTTCAGCTCACGATCATTGCGGCTTCCAAATACTTTACTGAAAACCTTATTAAGCATGAATTCCCAAGAGCGACATGAAGAGCGTCGCGTCGATTAGTTTTTATAATGTAATTATCGCTACGCTTAGAAATCGCTATCGATCTCTAGCATCCTTTCTAACGCGAAGCATTGATATATTTTATCGGATCGACTACCCGTCCGTTTTTTAATACTTCGTAGTGTACGTGTGGCCCGGTTGAACGTCCACTGGACCCCATCAAAGCGATCGGTTGCCCTTTCTCAACCTCATCCCCGGTCTGCACCAGAATCTTACTATTATGTCCATAGCGTGTCACATAACCATTTCCATGATTGATCTCCACCAGATGCCCATAACCATAACGGGAACCAGCCCAGGTAACTACGCCCGCCGCTGAAGCAATCACATTAGAACCATCTTTTCCTGCTAAATCAACGCCATTATGCATCGCTTTGAGGCCGGTAAACGGGTCAACACGTACCCCATAATAAGATGAAATCCAGCCTTTTGTAATCGGGCGGCCAGCTGGAAACACCTCGTCTTCGAGCTCACGCCCCATAAAAAATGCTTCCATCACGCGTAACTGCTGTTCGCGATCACCCAGTTGTGCAGCTAATTCATCCAATGAAGTCAAAAAATCTGGCACGCCTATTTCGGATAACCCCAGAGATTCATTCTCAGGGCCGCCTTGCGCCGGCGGTTTGCTGAAGTTGAACTCACCTTTTTCGAGGCTGGCTTTTTCTGTCAGACGCCGCCCCAGCGCATTCAGCCGCACAGTGTGGGCCTGTAAATCACCCAGACGCACGGCGAGTGCGTTCATGTTTTCGCGTGCGGTGCGCGTGGTCTCGGACAGCTCATCGCGATGACGCATCATCTCTGACTCCCAGTTATCAGGTAGCATCTGATTATCGGCGTGAGATTTCCCCATCTCATACCCCATATAGAGTACGCTGCCGGGCAGTACGACCATAAATAAGAGAAAAATAAGCAATAGTTTGTCTTTTCCCAGATTGATACAGGAAGACTTTTTAGCTTTTTTTGAAAATAGTATGATGTTCATCTATCCTTATCCAACCTCAAATCCTTCCAACCCCATCCAAACCCTTGAAGTCATTAATATGCGCCATCCAAAACCTGTTAAAAAATTGCTCATTGGTGGTAACTCCAAACCATTACAACGTCTGGCACAATTTTCAAACCAGCTCCAGGAACTCTCTGCGCTCGTTCAAAGCTGCCTACCATCACCGTTACAGGGGCAATGTCAGGCCGTCAATATCCGAAAAAAAACCCTTGTTCTACAAACAAACAGCGCATCCTGGGCATCACAGCTACGTTTCTATGTACCAGCAATGCTCTCGACTTTAACGCACCACCAGTGCCACTATTTAAAAGAGATTCATATTCAGATAAAACCTGTATCGGCCCCACAACCTTCTGACACTAGACGAAAATTTGAAATTTCCTCCCGATCTGCAACGTTAATCACTACTTTGGCCGATTCCACTCGCCACCCTCAACTCAAAGGTTCGTTACAGAAGTTGGCAGGGCGTAGCAAGTCAGACAATTGAGCATCATAAAACCGGGTCATTGCTAACTCGCAGGGAGCGGCTCTGCAAATGAGATAGGGGCTAGTTCGTCTTCCTGCTCAAAGGTGACCAACTCCCACGCGTCCTTATCGGCCATCAGCGTGCGCAACAGGTGGTTATTGAGGTCGTGCCCGGATTTATGCCCACTGAAGGCCCCAATCAGACTGTGGCCCAGCAGGTAAAGGTCACCGATGGCATCGAGTACCTTATGTTTCACAAATTCGTCGTCATAACGTAGACCATCTTCATTCAGGATACGCTCATCGTCGACCACAATGGCATTGCTCATGCTGCCACCCAGGGCCAGATTGCGCTCCCTTAGCCACTCAATATCACGCATAAAGCCGAAAGTACGGGCGCGGCTCACCTCTTTGACAAAAGAGGTTGTGGAAAAGTCGACTGTCGCCTCGCGCGCTTTGCCATCAAATGCAGGGTGCTGAAAGTCGATCACAAACGAGACTTTAAACCCTTCAAAAGGGTCAAAACGGGCCCATTTATCATCATCCCGCACGATCACCGGGCGCTTGATGCGAATAAAACGCTTGGGAGCCGGTTGACTCTCAATCCCTGCGGATTGAATCAAAAAAACAAATGGCCCCGCGCTACCATCCATAATAGGCACTTCTGACGCGCTCAATTCAACATAAGCGTTATCAATGCCTAGCCCTGCGAATGCCGACAGCAGATGTTCAACCGTCGAAATGCGCACGCCATCCTTAATCAGGGTTGTGGAAAGCCTTGTATCCCCTACGTTTTCTTCTTTTGCCTCAATTTCAACAGGCACATCAAGATCGACGCGACGAAAAACAATGCCTCTATCCACTGGCGCAGGGCGCAGGGTCAAATAGATCTTTTCCCCGGTGTGAAGCCCAACACCGGTGGCTCGAATAACATTTTTCAGTGTACGTTGCTTAATCATTTACTTATTTTCCCACCCGCTTCATACGCTAACAGATCACGAGCCAAATTATCCGACACGACCATATGCCGATCCCGGCGAATATTAGCACAGACACCCCACCCTGCATAGAAACAGGGCGGTTCATATAATGACTCAGTCAGACGCCATAACGTTGCATATATGGGAAAATTTACCTGTTTTACATCCTCCGAAGTTTTATGTTTTTATAATTAATCTGCCTGACGACGCAAAAATGCAGGGACATCCAGATAATCCAGATTGGTGCCATCGGTCGGAATCACATTCTGATCAGCTGCCGAGGTCTGGTTACGAATCACGGTTGGACGATCCAGCTTGTTGTAGTCCACCTCGCCGCCATTGGTCTTGGAGATCAACTTAACCGGCTTTGCTTCCAGCTTGACAGAGGTTCGACCCAAACCCGTGGCGACAACGGTAACACGCAGCTCATCACCCATTTCCGGATCGATCACGGTACCGACGACAACGGTGGCATCATCAGAGGCAAACTCTTTCACGGTATTGCCGACTTCTTCAAATTCGCCAATGGTCATGCTGAGTCCCGCCGTCACATTCACCAAAATGCCGTGCGCGCCCGCCAGATTGACATCTTCCAGTAGCGGACTTGCAATGGCCGCTTCCGCCGCTTCACGTGCACGATGCTCGGATGACGAACTGCCGGATCCCATCATCGCCATGCCCATTTCAGACATCACGGTACGTACATCCGCGAAATCGACATTGATCAGTCCTGGACGTGTGATCAACTCTGCGATCCCCTGCACAGCCCCCAGCAACACATCATTGGCAGATTTAAAGGCTTCCAGCAACGAAGCGTCTTTACCCAACACTGAAAGCAATTTCTCATTGGGAATCGTAATCAGTGAATCCACATGCTCACTTAACGCTTCGATCCCTTCATCTGCAATCCGGGCACGTTTTTTACCTTCAAAAGGAAAAGGCTTGGTGACCACGGCAACGGTCAAGATGCCCATTTCTTTTGCCGTCTGCGCCACAATCGGTGCCGCGCCAGTACCAGTACCACCACCCATGCCTGCGGTGATAAAAACCATATCTGCCCCTTCAATGATCTCTGCAATGCGCTCGCGATCTTCCAGCGCTGCCTGACGGCCAATCTCTGGGTTTGCGCCCGCACCTAACCCCTTGGTGACACTATTACCCAGTTGCAACGTCGTTCTTGCAGATGAATTTTTCAACGCCTGCGCATCGGTATTGGCACAGATAAAGTCCACACCCTCAATATCCGCAGAGACCATATGCTCCACTGCATTACCACCGCCACCCCCTACACCGATGACTTTGATTACTGCGTTCTGACTATATGCATCCATAAGTTCAAACATATTTTTCTCCTTTGGTTCTTAATTTATGATCGTTATTTACTGATGACTAAAAATTTAAAAATTACCCTGAAACCAACTCTTCATCCGCGCCCAGATACCATTTCCACCTGCATCCCCGAGATTCGGGTGTTTTGCATGTCGCTGTGCATGTCCATATAACAGCAACCCTACGCCTGTCGCATGGATGGGATTGCGCACCACATCCACCAATCCTTCCACATACTGCGGGACACCTAATCGAACCGGTGTATGAAAGATCTCTTCTGCCAATTCAATCACCCCCTCCATTTTTGATGTTCCACCTGTCAACACCACCCCTGCCGCAATCAGGTCATCAAAACCACTGCGGCGTAGCTCTGCCCGAATCAACGTAAACAACTCTTCATAGCGGGGTTCAATCACCTCGGCCAGTGTTTGGCGAGCCAGACGTCGCGGTGGGCGATCACCCACGCTCGGCACTTCAATGGTCTCTTCCGGGCTGGCCAATTGCGTCAACGCACAGCCGTATTTGATCTTGATCTCTTCTGCGTATTGCGTCGGCGTACGTAGTGCTACAGCGATGTCATTGGTCACCTGATCACCGGCGATTGGAATCACCGCCGTATGGCGAATCGAACCATCAGTAAAAATGGCGATATCCGTGGTGCCACCACCGATGTCCACTAGGCAAACCCCCAGTTCTTTTTCATCATCCATCAACACCGAATAGCTGGAGGCCAGCTGCTCAAGAATCACATCATCCACTTCCAGTCCACAACGTCGTACACACTTGATAATATTCTGTGCCGCGCTCACCGCACCCGTCACCATGTGTACTTTGGCTTCAAGGCGTACACCCGACATCCCGATCGGCTCTTTGATCCCCTCCTGATTATCGATGATGAATTCCTGCGGCAGGATATGCAGGATTTTTTGATCGGCCGGGATCGCCACCGCACGCGCCGCATCGATCACTCGATCAACATCACCTGCGGAAATCTCGTTATCGCGTATCGCCACAATGCCGTGCGAGTTAAGACTGCGAATGTGGCTGCCGGCGATGCCCGCGTAGACCGCATGAATCTCACACCCGGCCATCAACTCGGCCTCTTCCACTGCGCGCTGAATCGACTGCACTGTCGATTCGATATTGACCACCACCCCCTTCTTAAGACCGCGCGAGGGGTGCGAGCCGATGCCGATTATTTCGATCTTATCGTTTTCGGTAATCTCCCCCACTATCGCCACCACTTTGGAGGTGCCGATATCGAGTCCGACAATGAGATCTTTTTCATCTTTTTTAGACATAATGTTGTCTCTCTCTACGCTCAATCCCGCAATCAATCCCAAAATAAGTCCAGTATTTAACTTTGAGCAATTTCATTTTCTTTTCCAGTCACCGCATTCCAACGCACTGCAAATCCATTGGTGTAACGCAAATCGACTTCATCAATGGTACGCACCCACTTCATCAACACCGTTGGGTAAATATCGATAAAACGCGATAAACGCGCCTCACTCTCCTTGCGCCCCAACAACAACTTAATACCACTGCTCAATGTCACCACCCATGCACGGCGCTCATCTTGTTCGAGCTGCGCAATCGCCAATTCATGCCCACCCAATAAACCACTGAGCCTGCGATATTGTGTCAACACCAATACGCCATGACTCCCTGGCCCCATCAACACCGGCAACTGTGAAAACTCGGCCGCATTCTGCGGAAAAAAAAGCTCGCCATCGGGGCTGACCAAACCGCGCTCACCCCAACGTGCCGCTGCCGTCTGCTCTTCCACTGACACATAAAGTGTGTCGGGCCAGATGCGGCGCACAGAGGCCTGCTTTACCCACGGCAGTGCTTCGATCGCCAACTTGACGTGACCCACATCAACCCCCAGAAAACCCTGCTGACTAAAACTGGCGGCGACCTGCTTTATCATTACTGGTTGCACATGCTCAAACATCCCTTCAACTTGCACCGACTTGATCTGCATCGTCTCTGGATCAATCACTTTCACCGCCACACGCTCACCGGTAAAACCAATCGCAAGCAACACCAACGCGGTTCCCGCAATACGAGGCAACCAGGCCTTCAGCACAACTAATAAAACGTGCTGCGGCTGATCTTTTTCTTGCTTAGCCATGCGCACCCCCAGCTTCAATCATGCTGGTCTCAAGGATGTGCCACACCAACTCATCGAATTCGATACCCGCTGCTTTGGCGGCCATCGGCACCAGACTATGGTCTGTCATGCCCGGTACCGTATTCACTTCAATCAACCACCCTTTACCCTGCGCGTCACACATCAGGTCAACCCGCCCCCAACCATGACAACCCACCGCATCGAAGGCGGTCAATGCGAATTTCTGTAACGCTAATTCCTGCATCGGTGCCAATCCGCACGGACAGATATAACGAGTGTCATCAGACTGGTACTTCGCTTCATAATCATAAAAGGCGCGCGGTGTCTCGATACGAATCAGTGGCAACGCCTCGCCTTGCAGGATCGCCACCGTATATTCAGCGCCATCGATCCAATGCTCTGCCAACACCGTTGCCTCACTGCGCGCCGCTAGCTGCCACGCCTGCGCCAGATCTTCCGCAACAGTGACTTTACTCATGCCGATGCTGGAACCTTCTGTAGCAGGCTTTACCACCATTGGCAGTCCGACTTCCTTCGCGACTTCAGCAAAATCACTATCAGCAGTTAATACTTGATAAGCAGGGGTCGACAGCCCCACCCCTTGCCATAACTGTTTCGTGCGTAACTTGTCCATACCCAATGCCGAACCCATCACACCCGTGCCGGTATAGGGCAGACCGAGTGTCTCCAATGCCCCCTGGATCACACCGTCCTCACCACCACTACCGTGTAAAATAATAAATGCGCGATCAAAACCCGCCTGCCGCATCCGCAATAGATTTTTACTGGAAGGGTCAAAACAATGCGCGTCGATGCCACTGCGCAGCAGCGATTGCAACACCGCTGCGCCGCTTTTCAACGAGACTTCACGCTCCGAAGAACTGCCGCCCATCAGTACGGCGACCTTTCCAAAGTGTGCAGCTTGTTCAGTGCGTCGCGACATATTACCCTTGCGCACTCCCGGCTGGCGCGACATCGCCGACTATATGAACCTCAGGCATCAGTTGAACACCCTGCTCTGTTTCAACACGCGCAATGACGAGTTGAATCAATGACTCGATATCGCTCGCAGTTGCATCACCACGGTTAATAATAAAGTTGGCGTGTTTCTCTGAAACCACTGCGCCACCGACTGAAATGCCTTTGAGTCCACACGCTTCAATCAGGCGACCGGCAAAATCACCCTCGGGATTACGAAAGACCGAACCACAACTCGCCTGACCGGTCGGTTGCGTTGCATTGCGCCTTTCCAGTAACGCCTTGGTACGCTTCAATCCGTCGTCGCGCGCAATCTTGAGTCGAAAATGGCCCGCGACAAACCACTCATTGATGGGGCCTTCTACTTTTCGATACGCGATGCGATACTCTTCGGGTGTACGCAGATAGCGACGTCCCATCCGGTCGATGGTCTCAACTGCCTCAACGATCGGCCAGGTTTCACCACCAAATGCCCCTGCATTCATTGCCAGCGCACCGCCAATCGTCCCAGGAATACCGATCAAAAATTCTGCGCCACCCAGGCCGTAACGCACACTGGTACGGGCCAACTTGGCGCAGGGCACACCTGCTTCTGCACAAATCAGATCACTCTCCAGTAGTGCAATCTTGCCCAGCACGCCACTGGTACAGATCACCGTGCCATTGATCCCGCCATCGCGCACCAATAGATTACTACCAAGACCCACCCAGACAATCGTTTCATCAGTGGGCCTCTGTCGTAAAAAAACAGCGAGCTCTTCAAGATTATCAGGCTTGAAAAAATGTTTGGCTACGCCGCCGGTACGCCACGATGTATGACGCGACATCGGCTCACTGGTACGTAATTCACCCATAAAATTTTCACCTCCGCCGACAACTGTTGTTTCGATACTGACTGTCACCGCTATGTCCTCTTATATCCTTGCTGAAATGTTTCAGATAAACGTGCTGCGACACTGCCCACATCGCCAGCCCCCAATGTCAGCAACACATCTCCTTGCTGCAACAAGCCAGACAAAACAACCTCTAGCTCATCGTTATCTTCAATGAAAACCGGATCCACCTGATTACGTGTACGAATAGCGCGACACAGCGCACGCGAGTCTGCGCCTGCAATCGGGGTCTCACCCGCTGCGTAAACCTCAAGCATCAACAGCACGTCGGCCTCTGACAACTCTTTCGCAAAATCATCAAACAGTTCTTGAGTACGGGTATAGCGATGCGGTTGAAATACAACGACTAAACGACGCCCCGGCCAGCCATCACGAATCGCCGCAATCGCCGCAGCAACTTCACGTGGATGGTGACCGTAATCATCGATCATCAACACATCACCCACCGCAGTTTTAAGCTCGTCGTAAACATGAAAGCGACGTGCGATTCCCTGAAAGTTTTCCAGGCCACGCAGGATCGCCGCATCGTCGACACCCAGTTCATGCGCCACCGCGATCGCCGCCGTCGCATTCAACACATTATGTTTACCCGCCATATTAAGTGTGACATCAAGCCACTGCGGTTCACCCGCGCGCGCCACGCGAAACTTTGTTACGGCCTGCTGCTGGCGAATATCCGATATCCTGATATCAGCGTGTTCTGATGTACCGTAAGTCAACAGCGGGCGCGCAAGTTCAGGCAACACTTCTTTCACTACCGGGTCATCCAGACAGATCACCGCCAGTCCATAGAAAGGCAGGTGATGCAAAAACTCGACGAAAGTTTTGCGCAGCACCGCGAAGTCCCCCCCATATGTGCCCATATGATCGGCATCAATATTGGTCACCACTGCGAGCACCGGCTGCAGATGAAGAAATGAAGCATCGCTTTCATCCGCCTCGGCCACCAGGTACTGTCCGGCACCAAGGCGCGCGTTCCCGCCCGTACTATTAAGACGCCCGCCGATCACAAAGGTAGGATCGAGCCCCCCTTCGGCAAGTACACTGGCAATCAGACTTGTGGTGGTGGTCTTACCGTGTGTGCCAGCAACGGCGATGCCATAACGGAAGCGCATCAACTCAGCCAACATTTCGGCACGTGGAATCACCGGAATATGGAGCCTGTGCGCCGCGACAATCTCCGGGTTATCTTCTTTCACCGCCGTCGATTTCACCACGACATCACAGCCTTCAACCACGCTTTCATCATGGCCAATCGAGAGCTGCATGCCGCGCGCGGCAAGGCGCTGCGTGGTCGCATTCGCCTGCATGTCAGAGCCACTCACTTGATAGCCCAGGTTGAGCAGCACCTCGGCAATACCACTCATCCCTGCGCCACCGGCACCAACAAAGTGGATGCGTTTAACCCGCGCCATCCATTTATTGCTATCAGGCTGCACCGAAGTATCGATAATCGCATCAGGCATGCGCCACCTCCATGCAGAGATCAGCGACGCGCTGCACGGCATCGGGTTTTGCCAGCGCGCGCGCGTTGATCGCCATCCCGAGCAGATGGGTGCGCACGCCGTCATTATTGCCATGCTGTTGCAATAACGCCTGCCACCAAGCGCTCAGCTGTTCTGCGCTCAGCGCCTCCTGCCGTAGTAATATCGCGGCACCACCCTCTACCAGAAATGCGGCGTTGTGCGCCTGATGGTCATCCACCGCGTACGGAAAGGGTACCAGCAGTGCTGCGACCCCTGCCACGCTCAACTCAGCAATGGTCAGTGCACCGGCACGGCACAGCACCAAGTCAGCCCAACCGTAGGCCTCGGCCATATCATCAATAAAAGGCTCAATGCGTGCCGCTACGCCAGCATCACGGTAACCGTTACGCGCTTCATCAATTAAACGCGCGCCTGTTTGATGCCATATCTCAGGGCGCTCTGTTTCGGGTAACATTTTCATTGCTGCAGGCATCACACGGTTCAGTGATTGCGCCCCAAGACTGCCACCCAATACCAATAGCCGTATCGCGCCAGATCGTTTTTCAAAACGCTGCGGTGGCGATGGCAGTGCCGCAATCTCCGCCCGCACCGGATTACCCACCAGTTGCGGGTCGGTTTTTTGCTGTAACGCGCCCGGAAATGCCTGCATCGTTTTGGTAGCGAGGCGCGCCAGCAGACGGTTGGTCAACCCCGCGATGGCATTCTGTTCATGAATCAGCAGCGGCTTGCGCAATAGCCAGGTCATCAGCCCCCCGGGACCCGCCACAAAACCACCCATGCCGAGCACTGCCATTGGACGACAGCGCATCAGAATCATCAACGATTGGCACAGTGCTGAGAGTAGTTTTAACGGCGCCAGCAACCAGCTCACCACCCCTTTACCACGCAGGCCACTGATGCTCACCCACTCTATCGGAATGCCTGCAGCTGGCACAACGGTTGCCTCGATACCGCGACGCGTGCCCATCCAGATCACTTCAACGCCGCGCGCCTGTAGCTCCTGCGCCACCGCCAATGCAGGGAATACATGTCCGCCAGTACCGCCCGCCATGATCATAATACGTGTCACCATGCGCGGGCTCCTTCGGCATCACCACTTATTTTCTTACCAGACTTACTGCCCAACGCTTTTTTATGATTATCGTATTCAGCCAAACGACGTTCATAGTCCACCCGCAGTAACAGTGCAATTGCAATGCACATCACCAGCACACTACTGCCGCCGTAGCTCATGAATGGCAACGTTAAACCTTTGGTAGGTAACACACCCATGTTGACACCGATATTGATAAAGGCCTGAATCCCGATCCAGATGCCGACGCCATAAGCGAGGTACGCGGCGAAACGCATACCGACCTTTTCCGCCAGTCGTCCCACCATGAAGGCGCGCACTACGACAAAAGAAAACAGCACGATAATCGTCAATCCGCCCGCAAAGCCAAACTCCTCCGAAATCACTGCAAACAGAAAATCGGTATGCGCCTCGGGCAGGTAGAACAGTTTCTGCACACTACTCCCCAGCCCAACGCCAAACCACTCGCCGCGACCAAAGGCGATCAACGCCTGAGTTAACTGAAAACCGCTATTAAAGGGGTCGGCCCACGGATCCATAAAACCGGTGATACGTTCCATCCGATAGGGTGACGACACCGCAAGTGCCGCCAGTGCCAATGTCATCAATAACACTAACACCAGAAACTGCCAGAAACGCACGCCACCAAGAAACATCATCGCCATCGACGTGGCAAGAATAACGGCCGCCGCACCAAAATCTGGCTCGGCCAGTAGCAGCACACTCACCAGCGTAAGTACTGCCATCGGCCGCACAAAACCACCCAGCGCAGTCTGCATAGCTTCGCCATGACGTACCAGATAACCCGCCATATAGATAATCACAAAGAGTTTTACGAACTCCGACGGCTGTACATTGGCAATCCCCAGCGATAACCAGCGCATGCTGCCGTTGATCTCCCGACCAATCCCCGGCACCAGTACCAAAACCAATAACAATACCCCGGCCATCAGTAAATAAGCGCCCATTTTTCCCCACCATGCGAGCGGCACACGCAACACGGCCGCCGCGGCCACCACTCCGATCGTGACGTAAATCATCTGACGTATCAGGTAGTAAAAGGGCTGATCAAGTTTACGATCTGCAATCTCAAACGAAGAAGAACCGACCATCACAATGCCTATGCCGAGCAACATAAAAATTACAAACAGCAACCATTGGTCATTCAGTAGTTTAACGTCGGTGATGCGTGGCGTTTTTGACTTGATCGTCACCACTTCTTCTGCACTCGGTTTACGAAAGGCCATTGCGCGACTCATGCAAGCTCCTCCGTGACGGCTGCCACAAAGGCATCGCCACGCGCCTCAAAACCACTAAACATATCGAAGCTTGCGCACGCGGGCGAGAGCAGCACTGTATCGCCTGGCTGTGCCAGCGTTGTGCAGACAGCAACTGCCGCCGCCATCGAGTCTACATGGATGATTGTGGTGACATCACCGATGACGGCTTCAATCAGCGTCGCATCCTGCCCCATCAACACAACCGCGCGCGCCTTTTCTGCCAGCACGGGTTTAAGCGGTGAAAAATCCGCGCCTTTACCGACGCCACCGGCGATCAGTACCACCTTGCCTTCCAGACCCTGTAGTGCAGCAACCGTTGCGCCGACATTGGTCCCTTTCGAATCATTGAACCAGCTGACGCCGTGCTTTTCCGCAACCCACTGCATGCGATGCAGCAAGCCACTAAACTGCTTCAGTGCCGTCACAATGGCCGCTTCAGCAATACCGACGCTGTCAGCCAGTGCTGCGGCCGCCAGTGCATTAGCGATATTGTGCGCGCCCTTAAGTGCAAGCTGGTCGACTGGCATTATTAAACGGCTGCCTTTTGCCAGATAGCTGATGCCCGCGTCGCGACGTATCCCGAAATCATTATCGTCCGGTTCACCCATGCCAAACGAACAACCGGCCCGACCGCTCAAATCAAGTTGACTGAGTACTTCGTCATCACGGTTCCAGATAACAATACCATCACCGCGAAAAATACGTTGTTTGGCTTCAAGATAGTGCGCTACGCCGTCATAGCGATCGAGGTGATCGGGGCTAAGATTAAGAATCACCGCGGCGGCCGCATTCAATGCATGCGCCGTCTCAAGCTGAAAACTGGAGAGTTCGAGTACATAAAAGTCAGGTTCATCTGATTCAGCAATCAGTGCCAACGCGGGCGTACCAATATTGCCCCCCATCGCGACCCGTTTGCCGGCACCCAGTAAAATCTCATTCAACAGCGCTGTTACCGTACTCTTGCCATTCGACCCGGTAATCGCCAGCACCGGCGCGTTAATATTGCGCGCAAAGAGATCAATATCACCGACCACCGGTACACCTGCGGCAACAGCCGCTGCGATCGCAGGGGTTCGCAATGAGACACCGGGGCTCAACACAATTTCGCGACTTGAGACAAAGGTTGCCTCATCAAACGCACCCAGCTGTACTTCAACTTCCGGTAATTCAGCACGTAGTCGCGCCAGTTCCGGTGGCGCTTCGCGGTTATCGACCACCAACAGCGGCACGTTGCGTGCGCTTAAAAAGCGCGCGCAGGAGAGACCTGTCTTACCCAGACCGACAATCAAACTCCGTGGCTGTTGTGAATCATTCATTGCGTCGTCTTTTATTCCTTCAATCTCAGTCGCGCATTCGTCAGTCAATCTTTCTATGTTGGCTACTCGATCTATCTCGTCAAACTGTTTACTGGCATGCGTCACCATTGACCTCATCTCACCTTCAACGATGCCAGGCCGATCAATACCAGAATCACGGTGATAATCCAGAAACGCACAATCACACGCGGCTCTGGCCAACCCTTTAATTCAAAGTGGTGATGCAGCGGCGCCATACGAAAGACACGCTTACCGGTGAGCTTGTACGAGGCCACCTGTATCATCACGGAGGCAGTTTCCATCACAAAGACACCGCCCATAATCAGCAAGACAATCTCCTGTCGGATGACGATCGCAATCACCCCCAGCGCTGCGCCCAGTGCAAGCGCGCCGACATCACCCATAAATACCTGCGCTGGGTGGGTGTTGAACCAGAGAAAACCGAGACCGGCGCCCGCGAGTGCGCCGCAGATGATGGCGACTTCACCGACGCCCGCCACATAGGGGATACCGAGGTACTCTGCAAATTTCACATGACCTGTCACATAGGCAAAGATACCCAGCGCACTCGCCACCATCACCGCCGGCATAATCGCCAGCCCATCGAGCCCGTCGGTGAGATTAACCGCGTTGCTAAAACCGACAATCATCAGATAGGCGAGCACGATGTACATAAGACCAAGGTCAATCGCAACATCCTTAATAAAAGGCAGAATCAGTTGTGTTTCGACTGGCAGCTTTGCCGTTGTATATAAAAAGACCGCCGCCGCCAGCCCGGCAATCGACTGCCACATAAACTTGCTACGCGCACTGAGCCCGTCTGAACTGCCACCGACAATCTTGCGGTAATCATCCACCCAGCCAATCGCACCAAAGAGTAACGTGACGATCAATACCACCCACACATAACGATTACTAAGATCACCCCACAACAACGTGCTAATGGCGATTGCCACCAGAATCAGCGCACCGCCCATGGTCGGCGTACCCGATTTAATCAGGTGCGTTTGCGGGCCGTCATCGCGAATATTCTGTCCAATCTGGTTAGAGCTGAGCTTACGGATCATCACCGGCCCCACCACAAACGAGATCACCAGCGCCGTCAACACGCCAAGAATGGCGCGTAAGGTCAGATACTGAAAGACCCCAAAACCACTATAGGTCTCCGCTAGATAATTGGTTAGTAGTAGCAACATACGTTAGCCTCCCGCCCCAACCGCACGCGCGTGAACGACATCATTGCCCACGCCTCCCTGCGATCGGTGCGTCTCAAGCAGTGCGGCGACGACACGCTCCATCTGCATGCTGCGCGATCCTTTAATCAACACCATCGTTTTATTTTTATTCGCTGAAACGGCCGTCTTCAATGCGGCGATTAACGCTGCCTGGGTTGCAAAGTGACTGGCCGCCGCACCAAATCCCTGTGCCGCATGTTGTGCCTGCGCGCCGACGGTAAAGAGCTGATCGATGCCGCTGTTAAGCGCCTGCTCACCCATCTGTTGATGCAGGCTGGCTGCGAGGTCACCCAGCTCACCCATATCGCCCAGCACCAGAATTTTTTCGCCCACCCCGTAGTCATCAAGCATATCCAGCGCCGCCTGCAGTGACGCGGGGTTGGCATTATAGGTATCATCGATCACCGTAACGCCGGTGATACTCTGTTTAACCTGCAGCCTTCCACCCACGTTCCCGAGTGCCTGCAGGCCATCACGCACTGCCGCCATTGTTGCACCTGCTGCCAACGCGGCTGCACTGGCCGCCAGTGCATTCATGACATTGTGTCTGCCCGGCAGGGGCAGCTGGATATCGATGACATCATTCGCCGCATGCAGCCGAAAACGATAACTGGCATCGTCGCTTAACTGTAAATCACTGGCCGTTACATCTGCTTTTTCACTAAGACCAAAGGTCTGATAATTTCTACCGACACACAGGCCGCGCCACACATCCGCGTAATCATCATCGCCATTAAAAATGGCCACGCCTGTCGTCGATAGCCCTTCAAATATTTCGCCTTTGGCCTGCGCTACACCCATCACATCACCAAAGCCCTCAAGGTGGGCAGGACCAGCATTATTGATCAGCGCGATCGTCGGTCGTGCAAGATGAGTCAGATAATGAATCTCGCCAGCGTGGTTGGCACCCATTTCGATCACGGCATATTGATGCGTACCATTAAGGCGCATCAGCGTCAACGGCACCCCGATATCGTTATTCAGATTGCCACGGGTCGCCAACACGCTGTCTTGCTGCACGGACATCACGCTCAGTATCGATGCCAGCATCTCTTTAACCGTAGTCTTGCCGTTGCTGCCGGTCACAGCGATTAGCGGCATCTGATAACGCAGCCGCCATGCCGCTGCCAACTCACCTAACGCTTGATGGGTATCACCCACCACCACCTGCGGTAAATCGCTATCGACCGTATGTGTTACCAATAGCGCGACAGCGCCGCGCTCTTTTGCCGCGTCGACAAAGGCGTGGCCGTCAAAGCTCGGGCCATGCAGCGCAACAAACAGCTCGCCACTATTCAGCGTTCTGCTGTCGATACTCAACGCAGCAAACTCAACATCATGGCCGTGCAGAGTGCCAGCGGTAATCTTCGCCAGCTGCAACATCGATAACTTGTCAGGTGTAGCGACTGACATCACGCCACCTCCCGTAAAATCGTCTCGGCACATTCGCGGTCGCTAAACGGGCGCTTCTGCTCACCGATAAGCTGATATGTCTCATGTCCTTTACCGGCAATGACTACCACATCACCCGCAGCGGCGCTGTGCAATGCAGTTCTGATCGCCGTCGCACGGTTATGAATCACCCTGACTTTGTTTGGCTGAGCAATACCCGCAAGGATCTCATCCGCAATCAAAGCCGCATCTTCACTGCGTGGATTGTCATCGGTGATGATCACCTCATCTGCAAACTGTTCCGCCACCGACCCCATCAACGGGCGCTTACCTCGATCACGATCACCGCCGCAACCAAACACACACCACAGGTGGCCGCGACAGTGAGCGCGCAACGCCGCCAGCACACTCTGCAACGCGTCCGGGGTGTGGGCATAATCGACTACCACCAGCGGTTGAGTGCCAGTGCCACCGAGACGCTCCATGCGCCCGTCGGCGTTGCGTACCTGCGCCAGTAGTGTGAGTGCCTGTTGCAGCGGGCACGCCATTAATAGAAGGACAGCCAGTACCGCCAATAAGTTTCTTGCATTAAACTCACCAAGCAGATGGTCACTGCGTAACACACCTTCGCCCCACGAGGTGACCACATGCAGCTCCATGCCTGCACCATCGAGGCGTATCATTTTTCCGTACACGGCTAACTGATCATCAGATAGCAACGTCGGTTCGTCTTGCAATCCATAGGCAACGGCCTTCACACCGGCAGGCAACGCAGTCAGTAACTGCATGCCAAAGGCATCATTCTGATTAATCACTGCATGACTCAAGCCCGGCATTTCGAACAGTTTCTGCTTGGCTGCACCATAGGATGCCAGATCGCCGTGATAGTCGAGATGATCGCGAGTCAAATTGGTAAAGATCGCGACATCAAACGCCACGGCTGCAACGCGTGCCTGCTCCAGCGCATGCGATGAGACCTCCATCACGACATGCTTTGCGCCCGCATCGGCGATCGCCCTCAAATGAGATTGCAGTACCACTGGGTTAGGCGTGGTATGCGTTGCTGTTTGTAGTGCATTCGACAGGCCATAGCCCAGCGTCCCGATCACGCCGCATTTGTCGCCATTGAATTGCAGTGCCTGCGCCAGAAAATGACAACATGAGGTTTTTCCATTGGTGCCGGTAACACCGACCACAAAGAGCTGTTGCGATGGATTGGCAAAGAAGCGCGATGCGATCAAACCTAACTGTTGTTGCAGTTCACTCACTCGAATCATCGGAATTCGGTCGGCTACCGCATTATCAATATCACCTTCAAATACCACCGCGATGGCACCGGCAGCGATCGCATCCTGCACATACAAACTACCGTCCGTACTGGCGCCACGACAGGCAAGGAACAGGTCGCCTGCTGTAATCTCACGACTATCGACCGCCAAACCGTGCACTTCGCGATCATTGGCCGCATCGACCTCGGCCAGTCCTGCCAGTAAAACACTCAGCGGCTGTCCGTTATGCATTGATGTGGCACCGCTCATCGCGAACCTCCAGCAGAGGCGTGCAGATCAGATGCGATCTGTGAAGGCATCACATGTTCAGCAATCTTCTGATGCAGGCGCTGCTTGTTAATCCGCGGCACATCATCGGGCACCACGCCCAGCTGGCGCAGTGCACCCGCCATCACTTTTGAGAAAGCGGGTGCCGCCGCCTGCCCGCCGTGATACGCCTCAGTGCGCGGTTCATTAATCATCACCACCGCGACCAGTCGCGGATCACTTGCCGGGGCCATGCCCGCAAACAAGGAGAGATAACGCTCTTCCGAGTAGCCACCTACCGCAGATTTATGCACAGTACCCGTCTTGCCTGCGACGCGATAGCCCGCCACATCGGCCTTCGCGCCCGTTCCTATTTCAGAGACGACAGACTCCATCATTTTCAATACGCGCTTCGCCACTGCTGCGCTCATAACAGATTCCTGTTGTGGCGGAGTGCCATCAAGCGCCAGAAATGAAGCGGGGCTCGTCAGGCCACCGTTGGCCAGCACGGCATAGGCTTGCGCCAACTGCAACGAGGTGACTGACATGCCGTAACCGAAAGAGAGCGTGGCATGATCAATATCACTCCATTTCCAGTGATCTGTCATCAAACCAGACACTTCACCCGGGAAGCCGCTCTGGGTCAATGATCCAAACCCCACGCGCGAATAGACATCCCACAGTTTTTCCGCTGGCAATGACAGCGCCAGCTTGCTGGCACCCACATTACTCGACTTCACTAAAATATCGGTCAAATCGAGCTTGCCGTAGTTACGCATATCACGCACCGTATCGCGTCCCACGCGGTAGTAACCGGGCGCGGTATTGACCGTATTCCCGGGCAGATATTTTTTTGATTCAAGCGCCGCCGCGACGGTAAAAGGCTTCATCGTAGAACCCGGCTCAAACACATCCGTCACCGCGCGGTTGCGCAAATGGCTATTCTTTAGTGTGCCGCGATTATTCGGGTTATAAGAGGGCTGATTCACCATCGCGAGCACTTCGCTGGTCTTGGCATCGAGCACCACGATCGACCCTGAGCGAGCGCGGTGATCACGGATAGCCGTCTTCAATTCACGATAGGCAAGATACTGAATATTGCGGTCAATGCTAAGGCGCAATGTCTTCCCCGCCTCCGAGATCTTTATACCCTCGACATCTTCAACCACATGCCCAAGTCGGTTTTTGATCACACGCTTACTGCCGGAGGTACCGCGCAACCAGTCATCATAGGCCAGCTCAAGCCCCTCCTGCCCCTCATCATCGACATTGGTAAAACCCACCACATGCGCCGCCACTTCACCAGCCGGATAATAACGACGATACTCACGCTGCAGAAATACCCCCGGAATGTCCAGCGCCTTTACCTGTTGTGCTAGATCTGGATTAATACGACGTTTCAAGTAGACAAACTCTCGACTCTGCCGTGTCATCAATCGCTGCGTCAGCTCATCGACGTCCAGCTCCAGTAAGCTGGCCAGACGCGGCCACGCAGCATTCGTAGTCATCAGCGTCTGCGGGTTCACCCACACTGAATCCACCGGCGTACTGATCGCCAACGGCTCACCATTACGGTCGGTAATCATGCCGCGATGTGCCGGGATCACTACCACGCGCAGATGACGCGCATCCCCCTGCTGTTGTAAAAATGCGCTATCGGTCACCTGCAGGTCCACCGCACGCCACACTAACAGCCCCGCTGACAACATCATGACACCCAGTACCAAGCTGTGGCGCAATGGATGAATCAACACCGGTTGCTGTGCTGCTTTTCTTGATCGAGTCACTTTTTTACTCATGGCGATACAATCACAATTTGATCAGGCGCGGGTACATCCATCTGTAAGCGGGTACGCGCAATCTGTTCAACACGACTGGGCATCGCCCACGTGCTCTGCTCTAACTGTAACTGCCCCCACTCGATGTTAAGTCCGTCGCGCATCCCTTCCAGTGCCTGTAGCTCGACAAACAATTTGCGGCTATGGTGCTTGCTGTAGACCACACTCAGCGCAGACAGCAATACCGCTGCCGCCAGTAGTATTAAAAAGATTGCTGGCCCCTTAATCACGCAATCTTCTCCGCAATCCGCATTACCGCACTGCGCGCACGCGGGTTAATCGCCAGCTCTTCTTTGCTAGCGTAGATCGCTTTACCAATACGTCGCAGCCGTTGCGCACGTTCGCCTTCAGTCACGGGGAGGCCGCGCGGAAACTGCTCGCCGCGTTCCTGATCGCGCATAAAGCGTTTTACAATCCTGTCTTCTAACGAATGAAAGCTGATCACCACCAGACGCCCGCCTATTTCAAGCACTTCGTACACTTGCTCAAGACAGGCATGGATGTCATCAAGCTCATGATTAATCGCGATTCTGATCGCCTGAAAGGTGCGCGTTGCGGGATCTTTGCCCTTCTCCCACTTTGGATTCGCCTGCGCCACAATGGACTGTAACTGCGCCGTGGTCTCGATAGGCGCAACATTACGTGCGGCGATGATGGCGCGTGCAATGCGCGGTGCATAACGCTCTTCACCATAATCACGCAGCACTTTGATAATCTCTTCAAGCGGGACGCGTGCGACCCACTGCGCAGCACTTTCGCCAACGTCAGGGTTCATACGCATATCGAGGGGGCCATCGTGACGGAAACTAAAACCACGTAAAGCGTCATCTAACTGAGGCGACGAGACCCCAAGGTCTAGCAGCACACCGCTGACCTTTCCTGTTAGCCCTTCATGCTCGACATGCTGACTAAGCATTGCAAATGACCCATGTTGTATCGAAAAACGTGGATCTAATCCGAACTTCTGCTGCGCCGTATTGATCGCCTCAGGGTCCTTGTCGATCGCCAGTAATCGTCCGTCCTGATCAAGCTTCTCCATTACCTTTGCGGCATGCCCACCACGTCCAAAGGTCGCGTCGACATAAACACCCGCCGGCCTTATTGCTAATGCGGCCACTGCCTCATTTAGTAATACTGCCTGGTGTTGATAAATTCCATCTTCCATTTCATCCATCATCAAACTACAACGACAACGATTCCAGTGCATCGCTCAACGGCGCATCATCCTCGTCCTCTTCCAGCCATTCATCACGCCGCTTAATCCAGCTCTGCTCATTCCACAGCTCGAGCTTATTGCCCTGCCCAATCATCACCACTTTCTTTTCAAGCGCCGCAAACTCACGTAGCGGCGGTGGCAATAAGATGCGATGATTTCCGTCCATGTCACATTCCGTTGCATGGCCAATCAATAAACGCTGCAGGCGACGCGTCTGCTTATCCATATTGGGCATGCTGGCAAGCTTCGCTTCTAGCACCTCCCACTCCTGTAGCGGATAGAGCAGCAGACAATGATCCCGATCGACAGTGACCACCAATTTGCCATCACACAGCACGCTCAGACGTTCCCGGAATTTACTCGGAATCGCCAACCGGCCTTTGACATCCAAATTGAGTGTATGTACTCCCCGAAACACCGCGCTTCACTCCTGTGCATTAAAACCCACAATTAACCACTTTCACCCACTTATCGACACTATATACCCGTTTATATAGCTGTCAAGAAAAAAGCAGGCCCTTTGTGATCAGTTTCTCCCTTTACAGACAATAACTTAGGTGAAAAAAATAATTTTCAAAAAGGTGGGTCAGAACGGGGTTTTTCAAAGATTTATCAAATCAGCGAGTTGGAAAGCAGTGCTAGAAAATACATTAGGTTTAAATCAGGAAAAGGCTATAACCTAAATTTTTTATCTCGATTTGATTATTTTTTGCGCCATCACCTACGATCGCTGCACCGGCGGCAAGCCATAGCGCCGCGTGGCACTGCCTGAGCTGCTTAACTGCGATTGATATGAGGACTACATGACTGGCCGTTGCGGTGACACATCGACAAAAAATAAAGGCCTGACTCAGATTGAATCAGGCCTTCGATAGTTGGAGCTGGCGATAGGAGTCGAACCTACGACCTGCTGATTACAAATCAGCTGCTCTACCAACTGAGCTACGCCAGCACTACGTTACAGCGCGGCAGAGTATAGCAATAAACAAAGTAAAATATCATCCCTCATTTTTTACATTTTCATCCGCAATCAACTGTTTGCATCTCAACCGACGGGAAATGCGCGGACAGTGCGGCATTCAACTCAACCGCCATTGCCTGCTGTTGCTCGCCCTCAAACCCTGATAGCACTAGCCATAACTCCTCAACCTTGCGGAAACGCTGACGCTGCTGATGATTGACATAACCCAGCGCTTCAACCTCACGCAAGCGCGCCTGTAACGTTTTCTGTTGTCCAAAAATGCCCAATGAAATGATCAATTGTCCATCATCGAGCCGCGCAATCGAAATATCCCTGACACCCTGCTGCTTGAGCGCCACCACATCAGCACGCGCTGCGGCCAACGCATGATATCCAGTTAAGTAGACCCACTCACCAAACAAGCGCTCGACCTGACGTGCCCTGATCGCGGTTTCAAAACCGTAACGCTCCGCCACCTCAATCATGCTTGACGGCTGTTGACGCGCCACAAAGGCGCCGACTTTATAACAACGCGCTAACGGCTCCGGCCTGATAGCCACAGCCGCTTCGATCTCTTCTATCGGCGCTTCAGCCATCACCGCCTCTGCCTGGCTTTCCACTTCAATCACAGGCGCATGGTCGTTCAATTCAATCGACTTAGGCCTCGACGCAGGCAATACCGCCTCCTTGACCAGCACCAGCGACGGTGCGGCTAACGCTGCGTCTGCCGACATAGATTGCATGACCTCCTCTTCCGCACGCTCAGGATCACCCAGATACTGCCAGCCAAAGAAAGTCAGATTAAGCACCAATAACATCAGCACAAACACTCTCATTACTTAAGTGCCTCCCCAGCTACCATCGCAAGCCCTTTCAATACAAGGTCTGGCTCAGATTGATGCGGAACCTGCAGATGCTGGCTCAATACGGCACCATCGCCCCCGGACACGATCAGTTTAACGTCACCACCAATAAGACGCTGCGCATCTAGCGCCATGCGCTCAATCAACGCAGTCAATGCGTAATACGCGCCACCCATGATGCCATCGGTCGTATTACGCGCTAAAAATAGCGGCTCACCCTCATTTTTCCACTCACCCACTTCGTTCAATCCCTCTGTGTTATTGATCAGCGTAGCTTGCATCAACGCCCTTCCCGGTACAATCATCCCGCCAAGGTGCTCACCGTCACTATTAAGCACATCCGTCGTCACCGCGGTACCACAATCGATCACACAGGTCGCCGCCTGAGTGATATTTCGTACGGCGATCAACGCCAACCACCGGTCGACGCCCAGCTGTTGCGGCTGATCATACCCATTGATCACGCCAAAGGCTGCCGCCTGCGTCACGACCCATTCGACCTCACACCCCCAGCTTGCCTTAACATGCTGACAGAGCCGCGCGCGATCGTTCGCCCCAGCAACATTCGCAGCCATCACACGCGCCGGAATAATCTGTTTCGACTGTAACGCCGCGCACATAACCGCAAAACTGTCGTCACTCCGCCGCGCAGCCCCCCCGGATTGAAAGCGACCCTCACTCAGAAGGCCCCATTTAATTCGCGTATTTCCCATATCCAGCAATAAAATCATCATTCGCTCCAGTTGCGATCCCCCTCACACCGATAACGGCACGGCCCGCAACAACACAACATCACCCGACAGATAACGACTGATCGTGCCATTGCGCTCAATCAACAACGCGCCAGAGGCATCCACCCCCCTCGCACAACCCTCCACCGCACCCTGCGCATGCTGTAACGTTACCTGCTGATTGAATGTTAGGTCCCACTGCTGCCACAACGGCAAGAATGGTGACAGGCCCTGCGCACCAAACCGACCCAGTGCATTGACGATACTTCCAACAATGCTACCCGCCGCCGCGTTTCGGGAGACCGCTGTTGGCAATAGATCTGCCAACGCAACCCACGGCTGATCAATGTCCTTGCCCGCTTCTGCTGACATATCAAGGTTCACCCCGACGCCGACCACCACACGGCTGAGCCCAGATGACTCACCACTCATCTCCAGTAGAATCCCCGCCAGCTTACGACCATCAACATAGAGATCATTGGGCCATTTCAGCCCCGGCTTGCGCAGCCCCAGCGATGCCAGCCCCTGCGCAAGCCCTACCGCGACCGCAAGTGACAAGCCAGAGAGCGCATCCGGGCCACACTCAAAACGCCACAGCAGCGAGAAGCAGAGATTTGACCCGTACGGCGAAACCCATTGACGCCCCTGCCGGCCACGCCCTGCGGCTTGATACTCAGCAAAGCAGATGGAACCCGTAGGCAATGCTAACGCCTCAGGCCTCATCAAATGGCTGTTGGTTGAGTCAAGCACATGATGTACCTCAATACCCGCGATCTGCGCGCGGACATCCTCAGGCAGCGCCGCACGGATGCCTGAATCGCTGAGCAATTCTATTGGCTTTCTGAGGCGATAACCACGACCTGTCACCGCATAAATGTCGAGCCCGTAACCTCGCAATGTTTGAATATGACGCCAAATAGCGCTTCGCTTCACGCCCAGCATTGCGCCCAATTCATCGCCAGAATAGAAATTCCCGTCCACCAGAATGTTAAGTAGTTTGAAGCGCGTTTGCATCGCGCAAGTGTAACTGAATCACCCCTATTACACCCACACTGGCTCAGCGACGATTCATATATTCAGCTTTACATCGAAATATTCGGCATAAAAAAGCCAGCTCGAATCCATTCGAGCTGGCTTTTTTTACATAACAATTAACTCACTGTCAATAAACTACAGACTGCTTATCATTAGCCAATGGCCATCCCTAGCGCCATCAGACCAAAAATAATCACAGCCACGCCAATGACAATGATTGGATCAGTTTTATTAATGTTTATTGTATTTGACATAAACGACCTCCTCTTTTGATATTGCATTTAGCAGTAAGTACTACCAAATAAATCAACAGCATTAACCTAGTTAAATGGTAGGATAATACCCGCCTATTTTAAGCGGTCTTTTAACCATACATAAAGAGGGAAATAGAAGCAAGCAATCAAAACCCTCAAAACATTACGATGCGAGAAATACCGCCATCTAGCGTCAGAACGACTGTCTGAACGCTATCCGCAAGATGATACGCCCACTGATGACACACGTCATTATCAATTTTGATGGGCGCATCACGCGACTCTCACTACTGCAGTCGTAAGCAAAAATCACTCACGCCCTCCAAACAGCTAAAAATCATTGAAAAAAAAGAATATTATTTAAGGAAGGAGAGGAAATCAGGAAGCGCGCGCATAAAAAAACGGTGGTATCAACTTCAAGTAAGGCGGGCTTCGCTTACCTAGAAATCGACGTTAACCACCGCTGTGTATTGCTTACTGCACTTCAATAGACAAAAAACAAATGAGAATTTTATTTTACTTGTCACAATAAAAGCTTAAATCACTGGTAAATAGAGCCAGGCTCTATTCAAGCCCGACAGCTTACATATTGGTGCCGATCAAGCCTAAAATCGTAATAATTGCTGTAATCGCAATAACAAAAATACCATCCTGTTTACAAATATTTACATCAGACATTATTCACATCTCCTAAAATATCAAGCGCTGTAAGTTATCCTAGGAACGCTAATGCACCGCATCCCCCCTCAACTAAGAAACATAGCAAATGACTCAACAAATGTGCAAGCATTATTTTCAGCACAATTCACATATTAATTATAATGTTATAACCCCCTCACCATTGAAAATAATATAGTTTTTTCGATCAATCCAAGTCTTTTATCAGATAACATCATTAATATTACCTTGGATTCCCCACATTAAAACCACCCTCCCCTTCGAAAGCTGAAAAGACAGTACACCGCAATTTCATCAAGCCGCCATCAAGTGTTCTCCACGCAATGCCGAGGAAACGCATATTTAAAGAATCAAATAGTTACACCGATACCATCTATGTTATTAGGTACTGTTTCCAAATCAGGTGCGCATTGAAAAAAAATGGATTTAAATTTGCGGTTATTTCTACCTGCCTGTTCTTAGGCTTGATTTGCAGTACGCACGCCGATGAAAAGAAGCCTCAACCAATACACGACATTAGAATACTGATTGATGTCTCCGGTAGCATGAAGTGGAATGACCCACACAACCTGCGCATCCCCGCACTGCGATTACTGGCTAACCTACTTCCTGATAACACACAAGCCGGCGTATGGACCTTTGCACGCCAGGTCAACATGCTGGTACCACTGGGTAAAGTCGATAACGCATGGAAAAAACAGGCCACAAAAGCCGCGGGCGAAATTCACTCAAGGGGGCTATTTACTAATATTGAGGCGACACTTGAAAAAGCGACATGGGACTGGAAGAATGAGGATCAGTCATTCGAGCGTACCATTATTCTACTCACTGATGGGCTAGTCGACATTGACAAAGACCCTGCTAAGAACACCCTCTCACGCAACAATATTCTCAATAAAATTACCCCTCCACTCATCAAAGCAGGCGCAACAATCCACACCATTGCATTATCAGGCGAGGCTGACGAACTTCTGTTGCAGCAACTCTCTGCCAGCTCGCATGGCTGGTATGAAAAAGCCCAGGATGCCGAAAATCTTGAGCGCATCTTCTTTCGTATGTTTGAAACCACCACCCAGCCAGACACACTTCCGCTAGTCGATAATCAGGTAATGGTGGATAACAGCATCAAAGAGATGACTATGCTTATCTTCAACAAAAGTGATAAACCAGCACTGATCTCGACACCCTCCGGCAATGTCTTTAGTCGACACGACACACCAGAGCATGTCAACTGGAAGCACGAAACACGTTACGATTTAATCACCATAAGTAGCCCAACAGCTGGTACCTGGCATATCAATGCCGACATCGACCCCGACAATCGAATCATGGTCGTCACAGACCTCAAGATGGTCGCATCTTCTTTACCCGGCAATCTATACCTTAATGATCAACAGCCTTACTTCGTCACCCTCACCAACGAAGGTGCCATCATCGATAAACCAAACTTTCACCGCTTTGTGGACATCACTCTGCAACAGACTCATAACAGCCAACAGACATCACATAAGTTACACGACGATGGCAACTCACCTGACCGAAAACAAGGTGACGGCACTTATAGCACCAATCTTAACTGGGGATTAAGTGAGGGAGAATATGAACTTCTCATTCAGGTCGACGGCACCACTTTTAAGCGCGAGAAACGGCAACGAGTCAACGTTTACGCCGCGCCTGTCATCACCACTATCAAACCTGAAATAGTGAATGAAGTTACCATAGAAACCCTCTATGTCATCCCTCATACAGACATGATCAACCCAGATTCAATGTTACTTCAGGCCATTGTCACCAACGATACTGGCGAGACCCAGCTACTCCAAATCCCTCGCAACCATCACAACGAATGGAAACTCCCCCTTGGCAACTTTGCCTCTGATCGTTCACATACAGTCACCATCGACCTCGAGGGATTACGACCTAATGGAAAACCAGTCAACGACCTCATTGGCCCAATCACTTTTGGCAAAAAAATCACGCGGGTGCGCACACCCCAGCCGATTGAAGCCCCGCTTGAAACCGTAGAGCCCGACGATGTAGAGGTACCAGAAGAAGAGGCTGACAGCTCACTCGATGATGTCCACGCAGACGAACCTGCTACGGATAACACAAAAATCAACTGGGCAGCAGTCATCATTCCAACAGTAATGTTCAATCTCCTGCTGGGCTGTGGTGCCTATTTCGGATATCGAAAATGGAAAAACCAGTCAACATCAGACGTTCATAAACCATGGGAAGCTCTAGCTCATGCATAGTGTATTCGCAGCCATCTCTATCATTCTTGCCGAAGTCAGCCTGATATTATTGCTGATCAGCAGCGCCTTAATATTCTTCAAAATACGTGGTCAACGTAAGGATAAAGCTGCGCTTACGCTGCTCACTGAAAAGATAAAAACAGGCGAAGAAGAGCGCCTTAATGTGCTCTCCATAAAGCTTCAGGAATCACAAGACATCAAAGGTGACGCATTAACTGCGGCCGCAAAGGAAACCTACAGTAAAGAAATCGATTTTTACATCACAATGATGACCATTTACGCTAAAAGAGAAAGCGATGCACTCGGAGAGATCCACCAAAAAGTGGCCCTTTTAGCAGAATCCTATGCAAAACTCGGCAGCCAACAGAGTACTGTCAGCCCGGTTGACACAAGCAATGAAGCCAATCAAGAGTTAACCGCACTGACCGCTGAAAACGCTGAACTGAAAAATAAAATTAACGTGTCAGAAGCACTCAATGAGCGCCTTGAAAAAGAACTTGAGGCTACCAAAAAAGAGATGCGTGAAACCGAGGCTGAGTTTCTTTCAGCATTCAGTGGCGGTCATGATGCGGCAGAAGCCCTCATTACAAAAAAACAACAACAAAGAAATGATGCTAATGAGAACAAAACCACTACTGACAATCAACCATCGAATGCGCTTGACGATGCCCTCGAAGTAGATCAAGCCTCAGCTACCACTGAAGAAAAGTCACCAGACACTGATAGCACTGACACGCAAACCAGCGTAACAGGCGAGGATAGCAATACTGCAGAATCATCAGAACCAGAAACGCTCGAAGAAGAGAGCAACCCATTTCTTAGCATTGATGACATCGATGATGACGAGGCCAAGGCTACCGACAACCTCATTGATAGTGCGATGAGTGACGATGATCTCCACATTGATATTGACATCGCTCAAAACCAAGATCAACCAGTACCAAAATCAGAATCAGCGGCAATAGAAAATACGACTCCGCCAGCTGAACCTTCAACAGCAAGCGCTGCTGAAATTTCGGCGGCGGATGATTCCGTCATTGAAGACACTAAGGCGCATGAGGATGAAACGTCAGCTAGCGACACTGACGCAAGGAAGGTTGAACCAGAACTGAAAGATGACGATATCAATATCGATGATATTCTTGCCGCCGCCGATGAAGCTCAAAACATACCAGATAATACCAAAGTCACACCGAGCGCTGATCCTGAAATTAATGATGATGACATAGACGCCATTCTCAATGATATTGACTTCAGCCCACCCACTGAGAATAAAGAAGCGACTGAAAAAACAGGTTAGCGAATACAAAAAAGGCAGCCAAAAGGCCGCCCTTTTAAATAAAAATAGCGAAGTTAATTAAAGCTTATCACTCTCACTCGCCAAGTATGATGCAACACCGTCATTACTTGGTGTCATCCCTTTATCACCCTCTTTCCAACCTGCTGGACAGACTTCACCATGTTCTTCAGTAAACTGTAATGCATCAATCGTACGTAGCATTTCATCGATGTTACGACCAATCGGCAGATCATTTACCACCTGATGACGTACAACACCTTCTTTATCGATAAGAAACGAACCACGCAGCGCAACGGCTTCATCAAGCAGCACGTCATAATCACGCGCAATGCTCTTGGTCAGATCAGCCACCAATGGATATTTAACATTGCCGATACCGCCCTGATCGATCGGCGTGTTTTTCCACGCATGATGTGAAAAGTGTGAGTCAACCGAACAGCCGATTACCTGCACATTACGCTTTTCGAACTCAGCAATACGATGATCAAAAGCAATCAGTTCGGATGGACAGACAAAAGTAAAATCTAATGGGTAGAAAAACAGTACAACGTATTTGCCACGCGCATCAGAAAGTTTAAAATCCTCTTTAAAGCTACCATCTGGCATCGCCGCAGTTGCGGTAAAATCAGGGGCCTCTTTCGTTACCAGTACACTCATTTTTGATCTCCTTAACAAAACTTAACAAATTCGTCTAAAACAATATTTTTAAGATAAATACACCCAATTAAGATGTCATCATGCGGCCAAAGTTTAGCGTGTTTATTTTTCACTACAACCCCGATTTTATAAGGGCAATGATCATTCGACTGATTAAATACACGTCGATCTTACACCTGTAGTGTTAAACTAGGCCTCTATTGTACCACTATTAAACTAACATTCACGTCTCACAACATGCCACGCATCTACACCACGAGCCCATTAACTACCCATACAATAATTACGATTGATGGCAATGCTGGCAACCACATTAGTCGTGTTTTACGCCTCAAAACAGGGGACAATATCACCCTATTTAATGGCCAGGGGGGGGAATTCAGCGCCACCCTCACTGCCATCGAGCGTAAAACTGTACACGCCCATATTGATCGCTTTGACCCACAAGAGCGCGAATCGCCCTTGCAAATCACACTAGCGCAGGGGATTTCACGTGGTGAGCGCATGGATTATACGCTGCAAAAGTCGGTTGAACTGGGTGTTAATCGCATCATTCCACTTGCCACTGAGCGCTGTGGTGTCAAATTTGATGCGAAACGCGAAGCCAAACGCCTACAACACTGGCAAGGGGTGGTAGTGAGTGCTTGTGAGCAGTGCGGCCGCAATCGTATTCCGGAGGTTCTGCCCGTCTTGTCACTACCTACCTGGCTGACTGATCTTCAAAATGATTTTGATAAAAACAATCAACTACGCTTGATACTGGCGCCTCAGGCCACTCAAACATTACGTCAGCTAACACCGACAACAGGCGAACTCATTCTCCTCATTGGCCCAGAGGGAGGACTGAGCGACAGAGAAATAGCGATGTCCCAGCAACATGAGTTTCAAGGGGTTCAACTCGGACCGCGTGTCTTACGCACCGAGACGGCCGGCGTGGCTGCGCTGGCAGCTTTACAGTCACACTGGGGCGATATGGGATAACATTGCCAGAGTTTAAACGGGTATCACAAGTCTAAAGCAGGCACCTCGTCCTCGCACTGACGTCACAGTGACCACCCCGCCAAGACGACCCACCTCTGTCTTCACTACATCCAGCCCCATCCCCCGACCGGACACTTGTGAAACTGATGCGCACGTACTCAGGCCGGGATAAAAAATCAACTCGGAAGGGGGCACCGCAACCATGTCAGCCACCATCATACACTCCGTCTTGAGTGCTTTTTGACGCACCGCATCCTCATCTATCCCTACACCGTCATCAGCGACCGTTATCACGACCTCTGAACTCGCCTCATTAAATTCGAGCGAAAGTACTATTTCACCGTTTTCCGGCTTGCCTGCCGCCCTTCGCTGCACAGGAGACTCAATGCCGTGATCGATCGCATTCCACAACAATAACTCCAATGACGCGGTCAATCGAGCGAACACATCAATTGACCCCGCCACCATTTCGCCCTTCACCATTAAGTCCACCTGCTTTCCCAGCATCATACTCGCGCGTGCTACCAGAAAATGTAAACGAGGCAATTTTTGAGAAAAAGACTGATGGACTACTTGCTGATCCGTCGCACCCACATCATGCTGGGGCACGCCCTCTTTCCATAAGTCACTGCATAATTTCGACTCACCGCCCTCGCCAACGAACGAAGTGACACCCTCCCGCTGTTGTTTAGCCAGCAGTTCAACGATCACATACAAGCGACTGAGATAGCGTTCAAACAGCTCAAACAAGACCTCGCATGAAGCGATCTCACCCTTTAAAAAAGCAGCCACATAAGACTCAAGATGCTGAATATTATTAATCAACCCTTCAACGCCATAAATCAGTACTCCGCCCTTAAGGGCGTGCAGATGACGTAAAAAGTCCATCGCCAATGCTTTCTCTTGCGGCGCAGACTGCCACTTTACAAGCACCACACGGATATTTCTCAATGAGGCATCAACGTTCGCCAAAAACCCCTTAATCACATCAGGTGAGCAATCATCCAAACTCGGCGGCGCATGAAGTTCTGGAAAAACACTTGTGTTGTATATTTTATCTTCAATATTTTCGAGGAAATCATCATCACACTTAAACCCATCTCGGATACTTTCAAGATAACAGGTCACATCATCGAGCACCTCTATATACGCCTTAAGCCGCTGATCTGTCACCTCCATTCGGTGATCACCCACGTAAGGCGCGCTGCTATTGAGCACCTCAACCACTCGCGCAAGCGAGAGTTGGCATAACGGCAAACTGACATCCCTCACTTGCTGGAAAATCAGGCTCTCATTACAGGCAAGTGGCGATGCAATACACTCACTCACCAGCGCTCGAATCTTGACAAGATCATCCAGTAATTGAAGAAGGCCTTTAGAAGAAAGTAAGTGCCCCTCGATTACATTATGCGAACTATCTACATAACTCTTCATAAAATGCGTAACACTGATCTATTATTATTTGAACTCATATACTCCATCTCATGTTCTGGAGCGCTATTGAATTTAGCTCCACCCCTGTCATCACTGAAAGAAGCATCCCCCGCGCCGCTTCCAATGCATATAAAATACACTTAAAAAAGCAAATAAAATACTGTGAAATTTTACAGTTGACATAAGAACTAGAAGGCGCTAGTAACCAGCTTACCACCCATAGCCACTTGACCGCACGCCTCGGATAAATGCACACCTGCTTACTACTCATGATATGAGTAATCATCTGCGCAATACCAAGCCATCGCCAAGCCCGCGTAAGCCGCGTATCATTACCCCATTCACGATGAAATTAATGACTTGAACAGGCGGCCAATAACCCACATGAGCGCGATACCACTCCCAGTCCCTCACCTGACCACGGCGCTGAGCGGGCCACTACTTCAGCTCGAACGCCATTTACTCGATCAACAATCCGAAATCGAAGGGTGGTTCCGCCGTCAGTGGCAGCAGACCAGCGCACCGTTTTACACCTCGGTCGATCTGCGTAACTCAGGCTTCAAACTCGCGCCGGTAGATACCAACCTGTTTCCGGCCGGCTTCAACAATCTCAACCCGGCACTGATTCCGCTCAGCATTCAGGCAGCACAGGCAGGAATCGAACGCATCTGCCCCACCGCCAATCAAATTCTCATCGTGCCAGAGAGCCACACCCGCAATACGTTTTACATGGAAAGCATTGCCGCCCTTCAGGACATCCTGCAAAAGGCCGGTTTTACTGTGCGCCTCGGCTCGCTGTCAGAAGAGATCACCTCAGCACACTCGATTGAACTGCCATCGGGACGCAGCATCACACTGGAACCCCTTGAGCGCGTCGGAAATCGAGTCGCGATCGGTGATTTTTCACCCTGCATGATTCTGCTCAACAACGACCTCTCGAGTGGCCGTCCCGCGATCCTCGAAAACATCGAACAGGAAGTCGTGCCACCCCTGGAGCTGGGCTGGTCGAAGCGCCTCAAGTCCGAGCACTTCACCCACTACCTCCAGATCGCAAAAGAGTTTTCAGAACTGATCCAGATCGACCCGTGGCTAATCGATCCACTCTTTCTGCAATGTGGCGAGATCGACTTCATGAAACGTGAAGGCGAAGAGTGCCTCTCCAAAAACGTCACTGCGTTACTAAAATCGATTCAACATAAATATGATGAATACAAGATAGACAAAGAACCCTTTGTCGTCATCAAGGCCGATGCTGGCACTTATGGCATGGGGATCATGACCGCCAGCTCTGTTGAAGAAGTGCAAAGCCTCAACCGTAAACAACGCACCAAAATGGCGGCCTCAAAAAGCGGCGCCAATGTCAGCAAGGTGTTAGTGCAGGAAGGGGTCTACACCTTTGAAACATGGGGCGAAGCCGCTTCGGTGACCGAGCCCGTGGTCTACATGATCGATCACTTTGTGGTCGGCGGTTTCTATCGCGTTCACACCCGCCGCGGTCCCAATGAAAACCTCAACGCCCCCGGCGCACATTTCGAACCCCTCGCCTTTGCCGAGCCTTGCATTGCACCGTGCCCGGAGATGGGGCCAGATGCCAACGCCAATCGCTTCTACGCCTACGGCGTCATCGCGCGTCTCGCCATGCTTGCCGCCGCACGTGAAATCGCAGAATATAATTAAGCAACGATAATGACGATGAAATCTGGTACCAAATCTGACATAAAACTGGGGGTTGTGATGGACCCCATCGACGCCATCAACCCAAAGAAAGACAGCACGATGGCGATGTTGCTCGCGGCGCAACAGCGTGGCTGGCAGCTCTACTACATGGAACAGCGCGACCTCTTTCTCGATCACGCCAGGGCGTGCGCCACTATCCGTCCACTCAGCGTCAACCCTGGGCTGGAAAACTGGTTCGAACTCAGCGAGGCGTCCACGCAACCGCTGGGCGATCTCGACGTTATCCTGATGCGTAAAGACCCCCCGTTCGATATCGATTACATCTACACCACCTATCTGCTGGAACAGGCCGAAGCCGCCGGCACACTGGTCGTCAACAAACCGCAATCACTGCGCGATGCCAACGAGAAACTCTACACCGCATGGTTCCCGCACTGCTGCGCCCCGAGCATGGTCACCAGTCAGCCTGAACGGATCAAGGCATTCCTCGCGGAACATGGCGACATCATCGTCAAGCCGCTCTCGGCGATGGGCGGCGCGTCGATCTTTCGCGTTACTAAAGATAGCCCCAACGTCAACGTCATCATCGAAGTGATGACAAACAACTGTAAAACATTGACGATGGCACAACGCTACCTGCCGGAGATTTTGCAGGGCGACAAACGTATCCTGTTGATCGATGGCACACCGGTTCCGTATGCACTCGCGCGCATCCCCGCCGAGGGCGAAACCCGCGCCAACCTCGCCACCGGCGGCACCGGGGTCGGCCAGCCGCTCAGTGAACGCGACCGCTGGCTCTGTGAACAGATCGGCCCGACACTGAAACAAAAAGGACTGACTTTTGTCGGGCTCGATGTGATCGGTGATTACGTCACCGAGATCAACGTCACCAGCCCCACCGGCATTCGCGAACTCGACACCCAGTTCGATCTCAATATTGGCGCGCTATTAATGGATGCGATTGAGGCGCGTCTCGCGTGAAATCGCGCTGGCTAACTTTACTGGCAATCGCTGCGCTCACACTGACCGCCTGTAGCGACCCGCCACCACAGGTTCACAAAGCGAAACTCTTCACCCTCGGCACACTGGTTGATGTCAGCGTACTTCATCCGGATGAAGCCGTCGCGCAACAGGCGGTCGATATTGTTGAGGCCGAACTGGCCGCCATCAACACCCAGTGGCACGCATGGCGCGAAAGCCCGCTGACTAAAATAAACCATCAACTCGCCCGCGGTGAAAGCGTCACCATCGATGCCACGAGTTACCGATTCCTGCAACAGGCACAACAACTCGCCGCCAATAGCGATCAACTTTTCAATCCCGCGATCGGTTCGCTGGTCGCCCTGTGGGGCTTTCACAGTGACGACCGCCCTGAGGGTGCACCACCCGCCATCGCTGATATCAATCGCTTGTTACAACAGACACCTTCGATGGCGGACATCACCCTCACCGAAACAACATTGAGCAGCAGCAATTCTGCCGTGCAACTCGACTTCGGCGCCTTCGGAAAAGGCTACGCCATCGATCGTGCCATTGAAAAACTCAAACAGTCCGGCATTGAAAATGCAATCGTCAACGCCGGCGGCGACCTGCGCGCCATCGGCAGTAAAAATAACCAGCCGTGGCGTATCGGTATCCGCCACCCCGCAGCCGCCGGGGTCATCGCCTCCGTCGAAACCCACGGCGATGAGAGCGTCTTTACCTCCGGTAACTATGAACGCTTTTTTGATTTCGATGGCCAACGCTATCACCACATCATCGACCCCCGCAGCGGCTACCCTGCCACGGGCACTGCCTCCGTGACCGTGATTCACAACAACGCCGCCACCGCCGATGCCGCTGCCACCGCACTCTTTATTGCAGGTGTAAAACAGTGGCCGCAGATCGCGCAGCAGATGGGCATCGATGAAGTGATGTTGATCGATGAACACCTGACGATCTATATGACACCGAAGATGGCGCAGCGCATCCAGCTTGAAATCGACGATGCCGAGATCAAAATCATCGGAGAAAACAGATGACGCGCGCAGACTATCTCGCGCTCCTGTTTGCGGCGCTACTGCTCCCCTATCTCTATGTGACACAATGGACCGGCGACGAAGCGGGCAGTGCAATCTCTATCATGAACGGGAGTGAAACGACGCAGGTTTCGCTCGCACACGACCACACCCTCGAGATCGACGGCCCGCTCGGTACCAGCGTGATTAAAATAGAAGATGGCAGGGTCCGCTTCATGGCGTCTCCCTGCCTCGGCAAGCAGTGCATCCACAGTGGCTGGCTTGAACACGCTGGCGAGTTTGCCGCCTGCCTGCCCAATCGCATCAGCGTCGCCGTGCTGGGGAAAACGCCACGCTTTGACAGTATTAATTTTTAGGTGGCCGCTGAAATCACCCACGGCACGCAGCTATGAACAACGACGTTAAAAAATGCGCGGATGCGCCAACAGAGGCGCCAACCAATACGCCGGGCAGCATCACCCTCAAAACCACCTCAGAAGATCACCTGATCGCATGGCTGGCGGCGCTTGCCATCGCCATCCATATTATTGAAAGTGTGCTGCCCAGCCCGCTCCCCGGCGTCAAACCAGGGCTCGCTAACGTCATCACCATTGCGGTGTTTATGCTTTATGGCTGGCGTACGGCGGTGTGGGTCTCGATGTTGCGCGTGCTGGTAGGCAGCATCCTGATCGGCACCTTTCTCTCACCCACCTTTATGTTGAGCTTCAGCGGCGCGGTGGCCAGCCTTATCGTATTGTGGCTGGCGAGTCGCCTGCCGGGTGAAGGCCTCGGCCCGATTGGGCTGTGCCTGCTCGCCGCCATGGCCCACATGTTTGGGCAGTTTTATACCGCTTACCTGCTCTTTATCCCGCATGAAGGTCTATTCAAGTTGCTGCCGCTATTAATGACAGCCGCGGTCGTTTTTGGCATCATCAGCGGCATTATTGTACGCTCAATGTTGCAACATCTCGACAAAGTGGCGCATGACATTTTACCCCCTAAACGGAACGCACAGGAATCATAAGAATGGTCGCCGTTGCAGACACGCCACCACGCCAGATCACCGCTTCCGATCGCCTCGGCTTGACGCTCTTTTTTGCAATCATACTCCACGCCATCGTTATTCTTGGCATTACCTTTGCGCCCGAAGACGAGGGCTCAAATGAAGTTACACCATCGCTCGACATCACTTTGGTACATCAACAGAGCGAGGAAGAGATCGAAGATGCCGAGCTGCTGGCACAGGCCAATCTGGCAGGCGGCGGCGATGCAGAAGAGATCGCCCGCCAGGCCAGCCCCGCTTCTACCGCCGCCGACATCCCCGACCCCGGCAGTGCCACGGCCAGCAGCCTGCCAAGCGCCCCCCCACCTCAGGAGGCACAGACATCACAGGTTGTGATGACGCAAGATAAAAGCAGCCATCAAACAGTGGTCACCGAAGTCACCCCAGAAGTAGAACAGCGGACGAAGATCACCGCCGCGGAACTGATGTCACGCAGCAGAGAGATCGCGATACTTAGCGCCGAGATCAACCGCACCATGAAAAACTATGCGGGTCGAGAAAAGCACCGTTTCATCTCCGCACGCACCCGTGAGTTTCGTGACGCCGCGTATCTCGATGCGTGGCGCACCAAGGTCGAACGCATCGGCAACATGAATTACCCCGAAGCCGCCCGCCGCCGCAACCTCTCCGGCACATTGATCCTCGATGTCGCACTGCGCCCCAACGGCACCGTGCATGAAATCACCGTGCGTCGTTCATCCGGTCACAAAACTCTGGATGATGCCGCCAAACGGATTGTGCGCCTCGCATCACCGTTTGCCCCCTTTCCCAAAGAGATGAAAAAGGATACTGATATTCTGCATATCACACGCACGTGGCAGTTTTTGAGTGAGAATCGGCTACAGACGAATTGAGATATAGATTCAAAATAGGAACGTCATTTTTTACTCTTGCATGGGCCACATATAGTCTTATCAATTCAAAACTAAAAAGCTCAGACTATGTCGAGGCAAAAAGAGCCATACATAAAAAATAACTATAAACTAATCATAACGCTAATAACCATGATGGTTTACACGACTGCCTCTGCATCTAGCCGGCTCGACCTATATTCAAAGTCATTTTCAGACCTGGACAACATTCTTGACAAACAACATGGCACCGCCGAATCCCTCATTTCTTCAAGAGACCTTTTTAGTCACAAAACTCTAACATCAGAAAGACACATGGGGCTCCCTGTGTATTTAGTCCCATTTCCTATTGCTAATGGTGATATAGCAAAAGTTAAAGTAACTGATGCGGGAGTTGTACCCGCCGAAAATGACTTAATAAAGATACAAACTGCTGGCGTCGGAATATCACCATCAAAAATTGAGCCCAAAAAAGCTCACCTATCATGGGTATTCGAATTTATTACCAAAAAAGTACTGCCCATAACAAAAGTTCTTATTGAAGAAGTAGCCCCCAGTGATCAAGTAAAATTTATTTATATGAGCACACCAAAGTCAATAGAAACCGTAAAATGGAGTGGCTCTCCCGATACCATTGAAGCCAACATCATAACGGCACCTTGGCTTTACTCTGACAAGGCAACAATCTATGTATTTAAATTTACTATTCATATCAAAGATGCTGAACCAGTTTCTTTGTATCAAGCAGCATGGTTTTCAACTGATGCAAAAACAACATTTATCCGGGTTATTGATAAAATCAACGAGCGCTACTAACCAAGCCAGTAGTCCATGCTAAGCTTCCAGCGAAACCCGGGGAATGTGGTACTGCCCTCCCGGGTTTCGCTTAAGGCTCAGCCCTGGCTACATTGATTTTTTTCCTTATTTATTCACCGTAATTTTCTTCTTCGCACTCTGCGGTGCCTGCCCAGTCAAACGAATATTTCCCTTGCCTAACATGGCGATGAAAACTTGAATAGGGCCAGTCCGCAACATTATCGACGTAACCATGTTTTACTGGATTGTAATGAATGTAATCGATATGGTTTTCCATCTCCGATTGATTCCGTAAAGTGTGTTCCCAAAACTGTGCCTGCCAAACACCCCCTTCATATTGATAATATGGAATCCGTCTTGCAAAGCGTGTTTTAATCTCGCGCCAACGAATAGAATAATCGGCGTCATTCGGTGGTATTGTCCAGATGGCATGAAGGTGTTCCGGCATCACCACGATGGCGTTGATATCGAAGGGCCGTTCATCCTTAACAGAGCGAGTTGCTTCGCGAAGAACTTCGACATAATCAACCAGTAGTGATGAGGTGCGATCACGCAGCGTGACGGTGAAGAAGTAACTCGCGCCAGGCGTAAAATTTCGTCGACAGGTATCCATAGGCTCAACAGTTCCTTTGTTGATGCAATACTCCCCACGCAATCCTTGCATGGCTCAGTTGGGCGTAATTAACGCCCAGTTAATGCTACATTTTTATCAGGCTGAGTGGTAGGGCTATTTTGAAAACGGCACGCGCGCGACACGCATCCAGTCATACAACATGAGCAATTTCACAACAGGAAACAGGCACCTCAATATTCGTTGCTCCTCCCGCGAGGATGTCGATGATGGATGCCGCTATTTCAGGGAGTGCCCTTGAACATTACGGGGCCAGATTAGCGAAAGAAGACATGGGACTCCCGCCCAGGGTTGAGAAGCCACCACCCACATACACACTGCCACCCGAAACCGTGAGCACATTAACTGTGCTGTTAGCATCGGGATCCCAGGTGCTGGCGGTGGCAGTCGTGCTGTCGAGGGCCGCAAGACTATTGCGTGCCGTCGCCCCATTTATAGTGGTGAATTTGCCGCCCACATACACGCTGCTACCAGAGACAGCGAGGGCATTGACCGAGCTACTGGCATCGGGATCCCAGCCGCTGGCGGTGCCGGTGGTGGTGTCGAGGGCCGCAAGACTATTGCGTACCGTGCCGCCATTAACGGCAGTGAAGTCGCCGCCCGTATAGATGATGCTGCCAGAAACGACGAGGACCCTGATTGTGCCGTTGGCGTTGGGGTTCCAGGCGCTGGCGGTGCCGGTAGTGCTGTCAACGGCTGCGAGATAATTGCGTACCGTAGCGCCATTCATCGTGGTAAAGCTACCGCCTGTATACACCGTGCTGCCAGAGACAATGAGCGCATTGACCGTGCCACCCGCATTCGGGTTCCAGGCGGTCACGGTGGCAGTGATGCTGTCGAGGGCCACGAGACGATTACGAGTCGTACCCCCATTCATCGTGGTGAAGTTGCCGCCCGCGTACACCGTGCTGCCAGAGATGGCGATGACTCTCACTGTGCTGTTGGCATCCGGATCCCAGGCGGTAGCGGTGCCAGTAGTGCTATCAATAGCCGCGAGACGATTACGTGCCGTAGCGCCATTGATGGTGGTGAAGGTGCCGCCCGCGTACACCGTGCTGCCAGAGACTACGAGCGCATATACGGTGCCGCTGGCATCCGGGTTCCAGGCGGTCACGGTGCCGGTGCTGCTGTCGATGGCCGCGAGACGATTGCGCTCCAGATTGTTTAAGGTGGTAAAATCGCCGCCTGCGTGCACGATGCTACCTGAGAGTGACAGAGCCCTGACGGTGCTGTTGGCATTCGGGTCCCAGACGCTGGCAGTGCCGGTGGTGCTATCGAGCGCTGCAAGGCGATTGCGTGCTGTGGCGCCGTTAATGGTGGTGAAGTTGCCACCCGCATACACCATGCTACCAGAGATGGCCAGCGCGTTGACGACGTTGTTGGCATTCGGATCCCAGGCAGTCACAGCGCCGGTGGTGCTATCGAGCGCCGCGAGACGGTTGCGCGCCGCCGCCCCATTCATCGTGGTAAAGCTGCCGCCCACATACACGGTGCTACCAGAAATGACAAGTGCACTGATCCAGCTGTTGGCATTCGGGTCCCAGGCAGTCACGATGCCAGTGGAGCTATCGAGCGCCGCTAGACGATTGCGTGCCGTAGCGCCATTGATGGTGGTGAAGGTTCCGCCCGCGTACACGGTGCTGCCAGAAACGGTGATGGCTGTGACCGTGCTGTTGGCATTGGGATCCCAAGCGGTGACTATGCCGGTGGTGCTATCGAGCGCCATAATACGATTGCGTGTCGTACTGCCATTTATGGTTGTGAATGCCCCCCCCACATATACGGCGTCACCAGAAACAGCGATGGCATTAACTATGTTATTGGCATTGGGGTTCCAGGTGGTGACGACCCCGGTGGTGCTATCGATGGCCGCAAGACGATTACGTGCTGTACTACCATTTAAGGTTGTGAATGCGCCCCCCACATATACGGTGTCACCAGAAACAGCGATGGCATTGACTATGCTATTGGCATTGGGGTCCCAGTCACTGACCGTGCCATTGGCACGGACATGGGCCAGTCGATTGCGTGTTATCCCACCGACCAGGGTAAAGCCGCCACCGATGTACCAGCCCCCGGTGCCATCAGGCGCAGAGGCAGTGATAATACTATTAACCATCGGAAAGGCACCACTGGGTCGTCCATCTACCGCACTGATGGGGACTCCCCGACCAGTATTTTTCCCGATCGAGGTAAAGCTGCCCCCTAGGTAGACTGTCCCATCGCCGTCCACCGCCACCGCTTGAACATCACCACCAGGCTGCATACTCATCGTACGTACACCGGTCTCATTAGAGAGTACTGCGCCAGCGCTGTTGACCGACTCCAGCTTGAACCAGTAATTCTGATTCGTGGTCAGACCCGAGACTGTATATGGCGAAGTGATATCGCTGATCAACACGCCGCCGGTACACAAAGTATAATTATCAGTATCGCAATCTGGTGCGGTGGAATAGTACAGATTGAAACGGGTTGCGCTGCCGGTCCAGCTTAAGATGACCGCCTGAGAGCTGCCCTCGGTGCTCAATACAGCGGCGCTGGGAGCAACAGCACTGGGCGCGGCACTGCTACTCACAACACTGTTATTGTTATTGTTACTGCTACAGGCCGTGACTGTGCCAACTATTAGCAGAATGGCTAGCCATCTAGTTTGTTTAAAAAACCTACCCACGATTATATTCCCTCTTTAGCTACGCTTGCCTTTACGAAGGCTAATCCTACAATCATGCAGTCAAATCAATAAGCAACGCATACACTTTATCGACTGCGTATTCTCAGACATTAATTTTACTTGTGTCGCTGGGGTGCCACATATATAGGAATTAATCAGCACCCCGTCAGGGGCAGAAGATAGCTAGTGTAATCTACTGGGCTGCTACTTCCGCTGATCGCCATGGAAAGCGAAGCGCGGGCGATTAGTCGCCGACAGTCCACGCCGTCTGCCCTTTCGTAGTTGCGAGCGTTAGCGAGTGACGGAGAAATGCAGGAGCGGCTTTAGTGGGCGTAGAGTCGTTGTGGTAGCAGTGTTGAGTGTAACGAGTAAGCGTTAGTGAACAAGGTTGTGCGCAGACGCTGCGGACGCAGGACGGTCGGGGCAAAAGGAATTAGCTGTCGCGTAAGTGAGTGAATTATCGGCATGGACGCCGAATAATTTTTAGCGAAGTAGCGACACAATCGTGTGTTGTGATATTGACCTGCTACCACTATAAGTAATTTTCTAAAAACCATGGGGAAATGACATGAAATTAACAGGTGTATGCTTTTTCGTCTGCCTTCCTACGTTCGACCAGACCACGGCTATGTGCCACAAACAAATTGATAGTTTTTTACTCGATGTAATGAATATCATCACCAGCGATCAAAGGCTAATGACAAATCACCCGATTGCGGCCCGCTTCTTTTGCTTGATAAAGAGCTTTGTCTGCACGATCAATCATAGACTCAATACTATCCATCTCATCAAACACTGCAATTCCTCCGCTCACACTCACATGAATCGTACATTCGGCGTTGTTAATGGGCGATGAAACCACATGAGCACGAATACGTTCCGCAATTTGCTTCGATATTTCAATATCAGCATCAGGCAGCACCACAAGAAACTCTTCACCGCCATAACGTCCAACCATATCGACATTACGCACAGCCGTCTTAAAGCGCTGCGCCACCTGCATCAACACCAAATCACCTGCCGGGTGCCCATACTGATCATTGACACGCTTAAAGAAATCAATATCGAGCATAATAATCGATAAATAATGATGATGATCTTTCGCGTGTTGCATACAACGCCTCAAGTCTTCCAGAATTTGACTACGACTCAGTACCTCAGTCAATTCATCGATACTCACACGCCGCTGCAATGAGCGCTGACGATCTTTTAGGTGATCAAGTGAGCGTTCCAGACCTTGAACTTGTACGCCATGGTAGGCCTCTATCGCCAGTGACATATCAAGCGAAATAATCTTTAATAAAAATCGCACTGCCGCATCAACATTCTCAGCGGGTAGCATACTTCTGATATTGACAATAATAATCTGCTGTAGAGCATTATACGCGCACTGATAGGTCGTCAGGGGTAACCCAACCTGATCGTGAACAAGGCCGACACGCAAGCGATTATCAAAATACGCTTCCGAGTCAAACCCGATGCCTAACGATAATAAATGTTTTTTCTGGGTCTGCTTTAAACGGCCAACGACCTCATCATTCTCTATAAAACTAAACGCGCCTGGATCCGTAATTAATTTAGCGTAAAATTGATCGATGATACTATCAATATTAGGATTGATAACGTGACTGATAAGTTCCGCGGCATGCGCATGGTCTTCATCACTCAGCTCAAGAAATGCCAGTCGTTGGCGCCGCTGTACAGTACCTAATCCAAATTGATCACATAAACTTGATGATGCCAGAGCAGTGAGTTTAGTCATATCGCATAACGTTGTTAGACCAGCCCATAATAAATTTCAAGTGAACCAATATAATTAAAAACATTACTGATACAAGTGTCGAGCATTTTTTCATACAATTTGATTAATATGCATCAGCATGACGCTATCTACCATGATACTCAAGTAGATTTAGCGTATAATGATACCCCTGCGGTACGCTTAAATACTAAAACAGCATGGAATGCCTTCAAAACTGTGGTGATATTTTATGCTTTCCATGACACGCCCTGTGATCAAATTAAGACGGGTGCGTTATTCACACACCGTAGTCGAAGTGACATAAAATGAAAATATGGGTAGATGCCGACGCATGTCCGGTGGTGATTAAAGAGATCATTTTCAGGGCTGCAGAAAGGACTAAAGTCGATACAATATTAGTCGCCAATCAGCCGATTCGGATTCCAAAGTCGCGCTTCATCAAAATGCTGCAGGTACCACAGGGATTCGATGTCGCAGATGATGAGATCGTCAAAAGGCTTGAAGCAGGAGACCTAGTGATCACTAGTGACATTCCGCTGGCGGCAGAGGCGATTGAGAAAGGTGGCCATGCTCTCAGCCCTCGCGGCGAACTCCATACCACCGATAATATCAAGGCTCGGCTCAATATGCGTGATTTCATGGATACGATGAGAGGCAGCGGCATCGATACAGGGGGGCCACCTGCACTTAATCAAAGTGATCGCATGGCCTTTGCTAATCAACTGGACAGGTTCTTAACCAGCCATTCTCAAACTTAGCATCGACAGATAGTCATCAATCCCTTTACGCCTAACGATTAAACAAACTAGCATGCTCATTCCTCATGACCAACTCAACCCTGATACTTTACATAGTCTGATCGAGAATTTCGTCACCCGCAACGGCACCGATTACGGCGATATCGAAGTCGCCTTACAATCAAAAATAGAACAGGTGATGCGACAATTGAAAAGTGGCGATATCGTAATCGTTTATAATCAGGATGAAGCGTGCTGCAACATTATCACCAAGGAAGACGCGTGCATATTCTTAAGTCATCAAAAAGAGTAGCCCACGCACACTCAAACCTTTGCTGTCCCTTCCCATTATAGCCTTGTAGCTATTCAGGCAATGTTTTTCTGAAAGGCATTAGCGCCAAAAAGTAACATTAAAGCATCACATGTGCTTAACAAACTCGTCACATTAGCCTCGTATGCTTGAATCCTGATAAAACATAAAGGAGCAACAACATGAGTTTTTATATTCAGGTATGGCCTAATAAAACAGCCACATTAATGTTGGAAAATGGTACTGCGGTATGGACATACCCTAATGTAGAGTCTGCCACAGCAGCCTACAGCGAATGGCATCAATCTCAACGTAAAGAAGATCCGATGATTGACATGCTGCCAGATGCCATCTGCACCGCTATGTTGTAGCGGCGTTTCTCGCCACACAAGATTAGAACTTATAAAGCAAGCCAAAATTTACATTCAGAATATTTTCATTCCTGGCACCACTCGGAAAACTGGCATCCATTGAAAATTGCTGAATGGCAAAGCGTGCGCCCAGATTATGCCCTATATCGTAATTTAGTCCTGCACCCCAAAAGACATCAACACTAGAATCATTTAACGCACCAAAATCGTAATCCCAACTGGCGAGGCCCACCTGAACAAACCCTGCAAGTTCATTAGAAAATTCGAAATTTGCCATAACACTACCATGTAGCGCACTCGCTTTACTTTTACTGCCGACGGGACTCACATCACCAAAATCTACCACTCCCAGCTCAACCGCAAGCAACTCATTCAATGCCATACCACCGAAGATTGAAAATGAGGGGGAACTGTCATTAGCTAGGTCATAGCCTGCGCTACCAAGACTAACCCCGACATAAGGGGCGGCAGCCTTACCTATTTTACTGTGACTAACCACGATATCAGATCCAGCCGCGCTCACGACGACAGGTGATATCAACATCATCACTACAGCAGAAAACAATTTTAGTTGCGATTTCATTTCAGTATCTCCAGAACAGACCACATCCATTACATTCCAAACAACGATTTTTCTCGCTGCTTACGAATCTCTTTTTCGTCAGACCATTCAACGATACCACTTTCAAGATGCATCACTTTGAGGGTGAATTTATAATAGACATCCTTCACGTCGTTGGTCTTTTTGACGATGCTACTCAAATTACCGTACATCATATATTCCGCGCCAATCTGGCGTCCGATTTGAGCCGCCGTATCCTGATTAACCATGCCGCTATTGTTCTGAAACCCCAGTTGCTCCTGTACTTCCGCCGCTTTGGTCATATCTACAAAGCGAAATTTTCCGGAACGTAAAATGCGGGTAGAGATCGTATCGGTAATCGATTCAGTATCGATGTGTTCAGTTGTTTTATTTTTTATCTTATCGACAAACATCACCGGACGACGCTCGTTTGTAACTTGTACGATCGGTGGAAAGGTCAAAACCGAGTCCACCATTTTGGCGGCGATCTGCTGCAGATCAGTAGAACCAAAATCGATGGTCGTCGTCTCAACACTAGTGGCATCCTGATAACCCACTTTGGTTGAACAGCCCTGTAATATTAGTAGCGAGCCCGCCACCAATGTCAAACCCACTATGGATGAGCGATTCTTCTTCAACATTTATTGCCCCTTCACGTTTAATCGATAACTCTTAACAGACCCATTGGGTGCTACCCCACGCACAGTTACACTTTGCGCGCCGTGCAAGCTCACCGGGGTCCACGCATCCGTCCCGGCTTCCACTTCAAATTCATCCGCATCAAACCAGCTAAAGCGGTATTCCACCGCTTTATCACTGCTCGTAAGATTGGCCAGTTTCAAATTAACTTCTAACAGCCCACCTACGTCTCGGCTGCGCATATCTGAAATCGTTACTTTGTTGGCCAGCGCATCGCTGTGTATCATCAGATGTTTTTTAACATCGGCATCATTCGGCTTACCAATCGCCTCGATACCCGATGTGCTACAGGCGACTAATGATGCTGCCAGCAGTAATACGGCAATACCCTTTGCAAAATAGTGAGGACTTCTCATTCTGGTGCTCCACATGTGAACATAGGTTACGAAAACCATTCTATATCGTTATCGCTCGCGTATGCAATCGCCCACCCGCAGCGATCACATGCACCACCGTAACACGCCCGGAACGAATATCGACAGTCACTTCACTGCTGTGAATGCCATCTTTTAAGGTTAACGTCTGCTCACCCTGACCCGCCGCTGAATGCAAAATCTGCACCTCGGCAGGCAGCATTAACCAGCTGCGCAAATCGGCACGATTCAATAGCATCTGCCCCAACCCCGCCAGCATGCCAAAAACGCTCTCCATCTGTTTATCTTTCATCCGCTCACGCGCCAGCACTCGCAGCCCCTGGCGGACAATCATCCCCATCAGTCGCTCTTCAAGTGCCTTGGCCGCCATTGCCGTCGGCTCCACAATGGTCTCTGTTTCACCGAGGCGCGCTCCATTCAAGCCAATCACAAGCGGACGGCGCGGTGGCTGATTATTAACATACGTCGGGAACACCATATTATTCGGTATGCCGCGCAGATCGATTAAAACATTGACCTCTTGCTTCTCTGGCACATATCCCTGCTCATACAACACCACAAGCTTTCCCTCTCCCGTCTCAGGGCGCTTAAGGTTGTTTTTAGCGAGCGGTGCTTTTAACGCCTCAAGATCTTCCGCCATCCCTAGTTGCGTTGCCAGTCGCACCACATCATCGCGTAGATAGCGGTTGTCTGGATAGATTTCCAGCGCCTTTTTATAGTCAATATAAGCGTCGTTATTCTCCCCCCGTATTTCATAGATCAGGCCCGAAATGTAAAAAGCGTAGGCATTCTGAAATGAATTTTTTACTTTTGACGCAAGCTCGCTCAGCGACGAAAACTTCTGCTTGTAATCACGGTTCTGTCCCTTAATCATCGCCTCTTTGCGGGCATCTTCGTCGCGGGCCTCGGCCTTGTTCAGCGCTGCTTCATTTTCACGCAGTGCTAGCTGCTGCGCCAAATTCGCGCGACGAACCTCAACTCCCGCCGCCTCAAGGTTGCGTTGCTGCAGAAAGTTGAGTGCCTGAAAGGTATGCACAAAAATCCGCTCATACGACTCGCCCTCATAGGGAATCGCATTTTCGTTCAACAACAACGCCCCCGCAGCACCCGCAGCGCCGCTGGCGGTCATCTTCGCTGCCGCCTCTTTCGCCTCAAATTCAGCCAGCACCAGCTCAAAATCCTCAATACTCGATGGAATATCCCCCGCGATCTGCGCGATACGCCCTCGTTCCATCAAATAGAGGAGTTTATCGGCCCCCTTACTTTTTTTCTCCAGCACAGCGTGCGCAGCGACAAAGTCACCCACAGTAACCTGCTGTTTGATACCCTCCACCTGCGAGGGATAGGCACTAAATACCGAATTGGTCGCACAGCCATTCATCAATAGCACGGTACAACCCAGTACACCCCACAACACTGTTTTTTTCACTTCCACTCGAATCCCCGGTTATCAGCCACTTCCCGTGGTGAACTGAAACTAGCCACAGTCCATACACCTTACCCCCACGCCGCCAACATTGATATATACCCGCATTCGGGGTATAAAAACAAGCCACTCAACTACGGAATACTGTTATGCAAGGGATCTTTATCAATTACCGTCGTGAGGACGCTGAGGGGTATGCCATCACCCTGCAAAACCATCTCGCAAAACACTTCGGTACAACGCAGCTATCCATAGATGTGGGTAACATAGCGCCCGGCATCAATATCATCACCGCCATTGAGAACTCCCTCGCCTCCTGTAAAGTGATGCTGGTACTTATTGGGGCACGCTGGCTTAACGCCACTGATGAGCAAGGTCATCGCCAGCTCAATAACCCACACGACCCACTGCGCATCGAGATCGAATCAGCGCTCAACAATCAGCTCCACCTAATACCGGTGTTGATACATGACACCCCGATGCCGTCGACTGACGCACTGCCAGAATCACTTGCGCCACTGGCACACTGCGACGCGATCAAAATCAGCAGCAATCATCAAGCCGACGATCTTCAGCACCTGATCAGCATACTTGAAAAAATTCCGGGGATTGAACCGCTCATCCAACACAGCAGCACAACAACCCAACCCACCCAGACTCACACGCCCGCAGCCCCCCGTAGCAACGCAATCAAACACGGCCTGTTCGGCGGTGGCGCGATCCTGTTGCTGCTTGTCACGCTCGCGCTTTTCGACAGTAGCGAAGAAAATTCCAATCCTGAACCAACTGAACTCGCGATAAGCCAAAATAATCTTTCGGAAATCCAGCAACCTCAGGCAACCAAACCACCAGCCACAAAAATCGCCCAAACGCCCCCGCAACCTCAGGCCGCCAACGTGGATTTAACAGGCACCTGGTACGATGACAGTGGCACTCGTTTTGAAGCGACGCAGAAAGGCGATAGATTCATCGCCGCAGGTTTTAATCGCTTTGGCATGGCTACCAAACAGATACACGGCACTGTTCAGGGCAATACCCTTACCTTCACACTGCAGGATGGATTCATCGAAACCGCTGGCAGCGGTACCCTCAATGCTGATGGTCAGCATTTTGATTACCTCTTAAAAGATGGTAATTTCAGCGAAACGGGACAACTGCACCTCAACCACACCCGTAACTAGCCCTTTGCCAACTGGGCAGGTCACCACGCCCATCAGACGCTTCATCATGCATCAAATTCATTGGCCAAACCCGACTTGGAGGCACTGCTTCTTTTAGGGCTTCAGGCTCCATTCTGGAGTCTAACGCTACCTCATAATAGGCACACTTGTGATTCCAGCCACAGCCATTGATATTTGAAAAGTAATTTAAAAAATCAGTCAGCCTTCGTTTAATTCACTTAACTCGCTAATTAGCAATCGCTGCATTTGCAATAGATAGTGAAGGTTGGTAGCAATAGCAGGTATCACCAATGCAAATGCATACAGGCCCAGCAAATGCTCATGCAATTATCAACGGCATCTTGTTGGAGCATCCTTTTTACGTTAAAACAGCCTCATCATTTTTTGCCACCGCACTCTGAATCATATGACTATATTAGTCGAAATTGCATCACCTTTAGGTGGCAATGCTCATCGTACAGCGTCTTTCAGACGGATATCATTGATGACTAACCGTGCTCTCTCCATGCGCTATGCAAAGTATGAGGGCCGACATTCCCACTTAGAGGTTTTTAATATCACCGTAATTTGGCCGTCGGAATAGCGTGTTCTTTACTATGTATGATTTTTTGCGTATAAATTGCGAAAGAATTTTACTTTTGAGATCAATTATTGTTCGAGGTGATGACCTCACATGAGTTCACCCTGATTAAATCGCAATCAGACCTTGAGTCGCTCAACCACCCGGCCGTGGGTCAGATGCTCATCGATAATCTCATCGACATCTTCTTTATCAATATAGCTGTACCACACCCCCTCGGGGTAGACCACCAGCACCGGCCCTTCTGAACAACGATCGAGACAACCGGCGGAATTGACCCGCACTCTCGCTTTGCCCGCCATGCCAAGCGCCTTGATACGCTGCTTGGCATAATCGCGCACCTCGGCGGCACCGAAACGTTGACAACATTCGCGCCCGTCGGCCCGCTGATTGGTACAGAAAAAAACGTGGTGTTTATAATACATAAGCGGGAAGATACAAGGGAACGACAAAAAGCGCAAAAAGAAATACACACCGGCGACTATTTTTTGCTTTGATCTTTCTCGCTAACCCTTTACCCTGCGCCCCATGACTATCAATTCACTCATTCAGGAAGCCGACCGCTGCGTTAAGTGCGGCCTGTGCCTGCCACACTGCCCCACCTACCTGGAACTCAAGGATGAAGGTGACTCGCCACGCGGCCGTATCTCACTGATACAGGGACTTGCGCTACAAAAGCTCCAACCCAGCGAAAAGCTGATCGGACACCTCGATCGCTGCCTAGTGTGCCGCGCCTGTGAGGCGATGTGCCCCTCTGGCGTGAAATATGGTGCATTGATCGAACAGACGCGCGCCACGCTGGTCAACGAAACCGCCGCTATCCCGATGGGACGTGCAGCACAGATGATGGAGCACTTCGTCACCACCCCGAGCCACCGCAAAAGCCTCACCCGTCTGCTACGGCTCTATCAGCGCAGCGGCCTCGGCTGGCTGGTGCGCCACAGCGGGCTGTTGCGCCCACTGCGGCTGCAGCGCCTTGAAGGGGTGCTGCCGCCACTCGGCGCTGCGCTACCGCCACAGGATTACTACCCGGCTATCGGTGCGCAAAAAGGTGAGGTTGGCCTGTTTGTTGGCTGCATGGGCGATTCGCTCGACACCACGACGATACACGCCGCAATTCGGCTGCTAACCCATCTCGGCTACGGGGTACATTTGCCCCCCACGCAAAACTGTTGTGGCGCGCTGCATCTGCACCGTGGCGAGCTTGAACAAGCCGAAGCGCTCGCCAACGAAAATCGCACCGCATTCAGTACACTCAAGATCGAGGCGCTCATCTACTGCGCCAGCGGTTGTGGCAGCACGCTGCAAAAGATGGCGCAGGTGGGCAGCAACGACGCGCCGATCATGGAGATCGGGCAGTTTCTGTCGCAGGTTGAGTGGCCCGAAGCGCTCAAACTACGCCCTCTCGGCAAACAGATCGCGATTCATCTGCCGTGCAGCCTCAACCATGTACTGCAGCAGGGCCACGCCCCCGCTGCGCTGCTATCCAAGATCCCCGGTGCAACCCTTGTACCCCTGCCGAATAATCAGAACTGCTGCGGCGCCGCAGGCGATTATATGATCCGCCACCCGGAAATCGCCGATAATCTGCGTGAAAATAAATTACGCCAGCTAGACACCCTTCGCCCCGATATTCTGGTCAGCTCGAATATCGGCTGCGCATTGCACATTGCCGCGGGACTGCGTGGTAAGGGGTTAAAGATAGAGGTAGTCCACCCGGTGACACTGCTGGCGCGGCAGCTACCGTAGAAAAACACGAGTAGCCTGGGTTGAGCTTACTGCGAAACCCGGGAGGACAGTGCCACATTCCCCGGGTTTCACTGAAGGTTCAACCCAGGCTACATTTAATGCAGCATAATGGCGATCAGAGCCAATAAGCCGTTTTAGTCATCACCTTTGACGTCAACTGCATCATCCCTTTAATGGGTGCAGGTAGGTCAACACCGCCAGCCTCCATCGCCATGTGGCCATGATGCGTCTCATCCTCTTTCATCTGCTCGAGGATCTTGCGACTTCTAATATCTTTTTCGGGGATCTGCTCAAGATGCTCTTCTAGGTGGCTGATCACCTGACGTTCGGTTTCGGCGACAAAGCCGAGGCTCCATTTATCACCCACCTTCCCTGCCAGCGCACCCATCGCCAGCGAACCGCCATACCATAGCGGGTTCAATAGACTGGTGTGGCTGCCGAGTTCGGTGACGCGCCGCTCACACCACTCAAGGTGATCGTTCTCTTCCAGCGCCGCACGCTCCATCTTGTCACGCACATCCGGTAATTTTGCGGTCAGCGCCTGCCCCTGATAGAGCGCCTGCGCCGAAACTTCACCGGCGTGATTGATGCGCATCAGCCGCACCGCCAGCTGCCTCTCCTCATCTGAGAGTTCGGCCTCGGTGGCACCATCCGCAGGATTGGGGCGCTCGCTGACCACCGGCTTACCAAAGACGGTGCGCAGGCCGTGATCGAGATTCATCAACAGTTGATCAAAGGGGGTGTAATTTCGATTAGCCATGCGACAAAGATACCGGGATCGTCAGCGAGAGACAAGTCCGAACAGACTCGGCCAACGTCATCAACGTTTATCCGAAATAGGCGGGTGATAGATCATCTGCACCGTGTTGCCGTCCGGATCATGGCAATAAAAGCTACGCGCGCCGTCGCGATGGGTGCGCGGCACGGTCATCATCACCACCTCGAGACGGCTCATATATTCAAACCAGTGATCGACCTCCGCCATCGTGTTGATGATAAAGCCGATGTGATCCAGCCGCTGCTGTCCTTCGGGGGGATTAAACCCCTCCGGCGCACGGTGCAACGCCAGATTATCGGCCCCCGAACAGAGAAAGAGGTTATCGCCGTCCGGTCGCCACTCCACCGCCATGCCGATAATCTCTGTGTAAAAATGCTCACACGCCGCAAATTCACGCACATAGAGCGCCACATGGCGCATCCCACCGATGGCGGCTGGCTTTTCCATTCAAACGTCCTCTCAATAAACTATTTCCAGATATCTTTACAGGTATCTTTAATCGACTTCGACAATCTCAAAATCATGTGTCACATCAGCGATCTGCGCCAGCATGATCGATGCAGAACAATATTTTTCTGCGGTCAACGACACCGCGCGTGCGACCGATTTTTCAGAAAGCCCCTTACCGCTGATGACAAAATGGATATGAATACTGGTAAAGACCTTCGGTTCCGTCTCAGCGCGTTCCGCCGTCACCTCAGCCACGCAGTCTGTGATGGGCTGACGCGATTTTTTTAGAATGCTGACCACATCATAAGAAGTACAGCCGCCCGTCCCCAGTAATAGCATCTCCATCGGGCGAATCCCCAGGTTACGGCCGCCGCCCTCTGGCGGCCCATCCATCACCACTGCGTGACCACTGCCAGACTCGCCGACAAACATCACATCCTCCACCCATTTCACACGTACCTTCATCTTTCACCCTCTTCAAATCGCTCAATCTACCGATAAGTATGTATGATACACCTTGGGAGTTAAAATATTGCTGCGTTATAATTATTTGATGTGCATCACCGCATCCCAACTCGAAGCGAAGGTGAAGTAAGCGTATGGCTAAAATTGAAGTAAAACCAGACAAACTCTCGACCACTATTGAGCGTTTTTTACAACATTGCCACCGCCGACGCTACCCCGCCAAGAGCGTAATTATTTATGCGGGTGACGCGCCGGACTCGCTCTATTACATTGTGGAAGGCTCTGTCTCGGTACTGATCGAAGACGAAGACGATGGCAATGAAATCGTGCTCGCCTACCTCAATGCTGGTGATTTTTTCGGTGAAATGGGGCTCTTCGACGGACAGAAAAAACGCAGTGCATGGGTGCGCGCTAAAACACAGTGCGAACTGGCCGAGATCAACTACAGCAAATTCCGCACCCTCGCTTCAGAATACCCCGACATCCTGTTTGCACTCTCATCGCAGATGGCCGTGCGCCTGCGCCGCACCAGCGGCATGGTGGGACGGCTCGCCTTCATGGACGTGGCCGGGCGCATCGCTGGCACCCTGCTCGATCTCTGCAAGGAACCGGATGCGATCACTCATCCCGACGGCATGCAGATCAAGATCACCCGCCAGGAAATCGGACGCATCGTCGGCTGCTCTCGCGAGATGGCCGGGCGCGTACTGAAAACAATGGAAGAACAGAATCTGATCACCGCCCAGGGCAAGACCATCGTCGTCTTCGGCACACGTTAAACAAATCTTACAGCCATAAAAAACGGCAGGGGTTAATCGCCGCTGCCGTTTCTGTTTGCGCTATTGATACGGCCGAGATTAGAAGCGAAATCCCATCTGTACTGAGCCACCTACTTCATCCTCGCTGACAATCGCTGCAACATCAATGTGCACACCAAACGGCGACAATCCAGCGCCTACCGTGACAATACTGGTATCGCTATCACTCATATTGTGTCGATAACCACCGCGCAACTGCAAGGTGTCCCACACATCCAGTTCAACACCAAAACCTGCGTATTGTGTCTTTGAATCAAAGCCGGTGGCTTCACTTTCATTCAGGTCGACATCAAACGCAACCGTGCTCCAGTCAGTGCTATGCGCCACACCGAGGCGCGCCTGCGGCTCAATTTTAATGGTATTCCCCAGTACTGTCTGGTACTCCTGGGCGATGACATTTTTCACCACAAAGCCACTCTTCCAGCCATTGGCAAAATCTTTGGCCACGCCCAGATCCAGATTAAAATCGGAATACTCTTTCTTGCCCTGATCCGTTTCAAAATCAGCGGTATTCACCCCGACCTGATAATCAAAGGTCGTCACCTTTAAGTATTTGGGAGTAATACCAAAAGCCATATCATGGCCGCCGACATTATATTCTCGCGCCAGTGCAAGACTTACTTCCTGAATCACCGCGCCACGCACAAACATCGCCGAGGTCAATTTAGTCACGACATCAGTACCACCCGCCTGCGCCACAATATCGCTATTGGTCGCCAACGCTGCGGCAGAGTTATTCCCATCGGCAATAATTTGACCGACGAGCGAGTTATCCGCTGACGTCACATCCAAGACCCCGCCACCCACCGCCCAGGCATTCACCGTCAGTGCCGCGCCAATCTTTTTACTCGGAACGCCAATCACAAAGCCACCACTTAACTCACCCTGAATCGCTTTATTCGACATTTTATTCAACTGCGTCAACAGCGCATCCGCTTCCGTCGCGACAGCCGCCGCTTTAGCGCTATTGCCGGGGTCGATAGAAAAGGCATCAATGGCCGCTGTCATATTCGCTTCAAGATTTGAATCCTGATAAGCATCGACTTCATCCATCAAATTATCGCGATCCATCAAACGCCCACCGATGATCGGCAGCACCAATGAAAAGTCTTCTTCTTTATTGGCCGCCGCCAGCAGCGCAGGATTCATAAAGCCTGCATTCGCGCTAGTGCCAGAAGCAACACCGGTGCCGCCCATTCCAAAAGAACGAGGATCAAATGAATTAAAGGGAATTGCGCTCGCCGTACCGGCAGCGGTTAACAACATACCACACACAGACTGCAGGATCTTTCTAGCTAGAAATCTTCTGGATATAATTTTGCTAAACATATGCCTTCCTTTTTGCGCATCAAAGAAAAACAGAACAGTTATCTCCAGCTGAAAGAGCCGTAACTTCCTGTCACTTTACTTATGTAAAGTGACATATCGACGCAATTGACTGTCAGCTTTAGCAACAACCTCACAACGACACAAAAAGTTCGGCTAAACGCCCCCCAGGATCATCACAACGCATAAATGCCTCTCCGACCAGAAAGCTGTTGACGCAATGTTCACGCATCAACATCACATCCGCTCGCGCATGAATGCCGCTCTCTGTGATCACGATACACCCCTCAGGCATTGCTGCCAGCAGCTCGATGGTGTTTTGCAGCGAGACCTCAAAAGTCTTGAGATTACGGTTATTGACGCCAAACAGTGGCGTCGATAACACTTTAGCGCGTACCAGCTCCGCGGCATCATGCACCTCAACCAGTACCGCCATGCCAAGCTGCTCGGCCAGCGCGGCCAGTGCGACAAGCTGCGCGTCATCGAGTGCCGCCACGATCAGCAGAATACAGTCAGCACCAATCGCACGCGCCTCATAAACCTGATATTCATCGATGATAAAATCTTTGCGGATCACCGGCAGGCTACACGCCGCGCGCGCCTGCTGTAGATATTCCTCACTGCCCTGAAAAAAGTCACGATCCGTTAATACCGACAGACAGGCCGCACCGCCCTTTTCATAAGAGCGTGCAATTTCAGCGGGCCGAAAATCTTCACGCAACACCCCTTTACTGGGCGATGCCTTCTTGATTTCTGCGATCACCGCCGATTGTCCGGCGGCGAGTTTTGCCTGCATCGCGCCGACAAAATCACGCACTGGCGAGGCCGTTGCAATCTGCTGCTTAAGTGCATCAATGGAGACTGTCGCACTGCGCTCGGCAAGCTCTTCACGCTTACGCGCCAGAATCTTTTTGAGAATATCCGCCTGTGCCATCGCTTAATACCCTATATTTATACCGCTAAACTACAGCGACTGGCTAACGCTAATGAGCTGATCAAGCTTCGCATTAGCGCTGCCGTCATTCATCACCGCCTGCGCCTTGTTAATGCCTGTCACCAGTGAATCGGCCAGCCCTGCAACGTAGATCGCCGCGCCGGCATTGAGCGCGACGATATCGTGTGCCGCGCCTGCCTCACCATTCAGTACCGCACGGATCACCTGCAGACTCTCGCTGGCATCGGCCACCGCAAGCTGCGTGCAATCGCCCGTTGCAATACCAAAATCTTCCGGCGCAATCTTATACGTGGTGACCTTGCCATCTTTCAACTCCGCGACCTGTGTCGCCGAACCGATGCTGATCTCATCCATGCCGTCATCGGCGTGGACGATCATCACATGCTCACTCCCCAGCTTGCCCAACACCTCGGCCAGCGGCGCAACCCACTGTGGGCTGAAGACACCGATCACCTGATGCGGTGCAGCGGCCGGATTGGTCAGCGGGCCTAATAGATTAAACAGCGTACGCACCCCCATCTCTTTACGCGGGCCAATCGCATGCTTCATCGCGCCGTGGTGGTGCGGCGCAAACATAAAGCCAACCCCCACCTGATTCACGCACTGCGCCACCTGCGCCGCCGAGAGGTCGAGCCGCACCCCCGCCGCCTCCAGCACATCCGCACTGCCAGACTTGCTGGAGATCGAACGGTTACCGTGCTTCGCCACCTGACCACCGGCCGCGGCGACGACAAAGGCGCTGGCGGTCGAGATATTAAAGGTACTGGCACCATCACCGCCGGTGCCGCAGGTATCGACAAGATGTGGGCCGGAGAGCGCCACCGGCGTCGCCAGTTCCCGCATGATCTGCGCCGCGGCGGTGATCTCATCAACCGTCTCGCCCTTCATCCGCAGGCCAATCAGAAAACCGCCGATCTGCGCCTGCGTCGCCTCACCGGTCATGATGGTGCGCATCACATCACTCATCTCATCGACCGAGAGATCACGACGTTCGGTTACTGCACGAATTGCGGCTTGCATATCCATCTTCGTCCCTCCGATTACATTGTCTACTTGTGTAGCCTGGGTTGAGCCTGTGCCACTATCCCGGGTTTCGCTGAAAGCTCAACCCAGGCTACTTTTGCTTCGTATGCTAAATAGACGTCTCTAAAAAGTTCTTCAACATCTCGTGGCCACATTCAGTGAGGATCGACTCCGGATGAAACTGCACCCCTTCGATCGCCAGCGTTTTATGACGTAACCCCATAATTTCATCCAGCTCGCCATGCTCGTCTTCGGTCCACGCGGTGACTTCGAGGCAGTCGGGCAGGCTGTCGGCCGCCAGTACCAACGAATGGTAACGGGTGGCCTCCAGCGGGTTCTTCAATCCTTTAAAGACGCCGACATCGTGATGATGCACCAGCGAGGTCTTGCCGTGCATGATGGTCTTGGCGTGCACCACCTTTGCCCCAAAGGCCTGACCGATACTCTGATGGCCGAGGCAGACACCGAGCAGTGGCAGTTTACCCGCAAAGTGCTCGATCACTGCCAGTGATACCCCCGCCTCATTCGGCGTACAGGGCCCCGGTGAGATCACGATGCGCGTAGGGTTCAGCGCTTCAATCTGTGCGATGGAGATCTGATCATTGCGATGCACCTCGACCTGCTCACCCAGTTCGCCAAAATACTGCACCAGGTTATAGGTAAACGAATCGTAGTTGTCGATCATCATCAACATGAGCTTTCTCCATCGCCGCCCACACCTTTACCGCTCACCCCTTTACCACTTACCATCGCCACTGCTCGGAACATCGCGCGCCCCTTGTTCATCGTCTCATCCCACTCATTGCGCGGCACGGAGTCGGCGACAATCCCGGCACCGGCCTGAATATAGAGTTTATTGCCCTTGATCACCGCAGTGCGGATCGCAATCGCGGTGTCCATATTACCGTTCCAGCCAAGGTAACCGACCGCGCCGGAGTAGATGCCGCGCTTGGTCGGCTCCAGCTCGTCAATGATCTCCATCGCGCGAATCTTCGGCGCACCACTGACGGTTCCGGCGGGGAAGGTGGCACGCAGCGCATCGAGCGCCGACATATCTTTTTTCAGCTGACCCTTCACATTGGAGACGATGTGCATCACATGCGAATAACGCTCGATCAACATCTTCTCGGTCAGCGCAACACTGCCGGTCTCGGCCACGCGTCCGACATCATTGCGCCCAAGGTCGATCAACATCAGATGCTCGGCCAGCTCCTTCGGATCGGCCAGCAGCTCCGCCTCCAGCGCACGATCATCCTCAGCGGTTGCACCGCGCGGACGCGTGCCCGCAATGGGGCGTACCGTTACCACGCCGCCTTCAAGGTGGGTCAGAATCTCCGGCGATGACCCGACGATATGGAACTCACCAAGATTCAGAAAATACATATACGGCGATGGATTAAGATTACGCAGCACCCGATAAAGATCGAGCGGCTCGGCGTGATAAGGAACCGACAGACGCTGCGACAACACCACCTGCATCACATCGCCTTCAACGATATATTCCTTGGCGCGTTCGACTGCGGACTCAAACCCTTGCTGGGTGAAACCCGAGACAAAGTCTGACTCACTCATTGAGGGTTCACGGTTATAGATATTTTTGCGCGGAATCTCGCGGGCCAACTGGCCCTGCAATTCATCGAGACGTTGCTCGGCCTGTGCCAACGCATCTGCCTGTGTGGGGTCGGCGTGCACAATCATGTAGAGCTTACCGGCGAGGTTATCGAACACCACCACTTCGTCAGAGACCATCAACAGGATATCCGGTGTCCCCAGTTCGTCGGGGTTGGGGCATGCGGCAAGGCGCGGTTCGATATAACGAACCGTATCGTAACCAAAGTAGCCCACCAGCCCGCCGGTAAAACGCGGCATCCCCTCAAGCTCCGGCACGTGGTACTGCTGCTGATAATCTTCGATCCACGCCAACGGGTCGGTAACCTGTTGCTTTTCGATCTCGCTGCCGTCGTGCTCGACTCGAATCTCATTGCCCAAAACTCGAATCAAGGTGCGCGCGGGTAGCCCGATGATCGAATAACGACCCCAGGTCTCGCCCCCCTGCACTGATTCAAACAGATAAGTGTACGGCGCATTGGCCAGTTTAAGGTAGGTACTGAGCGGCGTATCGAGATCCGCCAGCACTTCGCGCATCACCGGAATACGGGAGTATCCCTCAGCACTCAGTCGTTCAAATTTTTCATGTTTCATCTGCATCACTAATCGAAATAAATATCAAAAGAATTGGGCCACGTTCACGCGATTGATTAACCACGCCATCGTATGCCAAAGCTTCCGGGCATCATCTCCATTAATGTGACAGACATAATCTTCATCTCAATTTTTATAGCCGTTCTAATTAATTCATTATCCGTCATTCCGGCGCAGGCCGGAATCCAGCAACACGCTGAATTCAAAACGCCGGAATGACGAATTACTCCAGTAACAATTTCAATTCTGCCAATGATTCAATCACCGCATCGGGCTTCGCCTCGCGAATATCGACGCCGTGATTATAACCATAAGGCACACTCACTACCTGAAAACCGGCATTACGCGCCGCTTCAACATCATGCATCGAATCACCCACCATCAAACAATCCGCAGCGGCCTCGCCCATCTTTTCTGCGGCGTACAGCAGCGGCATCGGGTCGGGCTTCTTTTTCGCGGTGGTATCACCACTGACGATAATCTCAAAGTAGTCGTGAATCCCCATATCCTTCAGTAGCGGTACGGTAAAGGCTTCGGCCTTGTTGGTGACACAGCCAATCTTGAAGCCCGCCGATTTCAGATAATCCAGCCCTTCAACCACACCATCATAGAGCGCGCTGCGACCACTGGTATTGTCGGCATACAGCGCCATAAAGATCGGCTGCGCTTTGGCAAACAGCTCATCCGCGGGATCTTCCCACAGGGTGTCGGTAAGTGCACGCATCACCAGGCGATCAACGCCGTTGCCAACCCAGTCACGCGCCTTGTCGATGCCCCACGGGGTGAGGCCCAGCGCGATCATCATCTCATCCAGACAATAAGCGAGATCCGGCACACTGTCGACCAGGGTGCCGTCGAGATCGATCAGCACCAGTATTGGTTTACGGCTCAGGCTCATGTTTAACGCGCCTTTGCTAACTCAGCACGCATCGCAGCAATCACGCTGTTGTAATCGTTGGCATCAGACTTGTTGGCAGCATTGAAGATTGCAGAACCGGCGACAAAGGTATCCGCGCCCGCAGCCGCGATCTCGCGAATGTTGTCGACCTTAACGCCGCCATCGATCTCAAGACGAATGTCATAACCGCTATCGTCGATCAGCTTGCGCGCTTCACGCAGCTTATCCAGTGTCGCAGGGATAAAGCTCTGTCCGCCAAAGCCCGGGTTGACCGACATCAGCAGAATCATGTCGACCTTGTCCATCACATACTTCAGACAATCCAGTGAGGTAGCAGGGTTGAATACCAGTCCTGATTTACACCCTTCCGCACGAATCAACTGCAGCGAACGGTCGACATGCTCACTACCCTCGGGATGGAAGGTGATGTAGCTGGCACCCGCGGCGGCAAAATCGGGGATGATGCGATCGACCGGTTTCACCATCAGATGCACATCGATCTCGGCGGTCACACCATGTTTACGCAGCGCCTCACATACCAATGGACCAATGGTCAGGTTAGGCACGTAGTGGTTGTCCATCACATCAAAGTGAACCACGTCAGCGCCAGAGGCTAATACATTGTCCACCTCTTCACCCAGGCGCGCAAAGTCCGCAGAAAGGATAGATGGAGCGATCAGGAAGTCTTTCATGGTGTTCCTCTTAAATATGTATTCAACTGGATTGAGACCCAAAAAGAATTGAGCTCAAAAAACGAACCCGCAACTTTACCCGAAAACGCGCTTCTTTTCACGCGCAGCAAAAATTAATCATACGGTTTCTCTCAGTGTTACCGATATATTTCAGTGAAATGGCGAATCTAATACTCTTAGTGGGGGTTTCCTACAACACCTCAAAGCAGCGGTGCCAGCGGAGATTCGCCTCCGCTATCGCACTATTTATACTCACGACGCTCTGTTCAAATGGCCTCATCGTGGCCGAAACGGTGCAAAAAATGACGGAAACATCCTGGGAACAGGTACTGATAGAATCCGTAGATTCAAGTGAAATCAATTGGTTAAATACCCCCGACGAAAAATTCATGGCGCTCTACCGCGATGATACCACCGGCACACTACAGGGCGGCATGATTCTGCTGCACGACATGGGGACACACCCCGACTGGCCCGATGTGATCGCGCCGCTACGGCAATTCCTGCCCCAACAAGGCTGGGCAACACTGTCGATTCAGCTGCCGGTCTTCGAAAAAGATGGTCAGGTCTCTAATTATGCGGGCACGCTTGCCAGTGTGACTGCCCGTATTCAAGCGGCCATCAAACATTTCCGAGACCTCGGCAATAGCAATATTGTGCTGCTCGGCCACGGCCTCGGTGCCGCGATGGGCGCTGCGTTCCTCACCAGCAATGAGAATAGCGGCATTGCCGCCTTTGTCGGCGTCAGCATGCCGATCTACCAAGATGGTGAAGAATGGATGAATCTGCTTAAATCCATTGAAAAACTCAACCTGCCAATGCTCGATATCTACGGCAGCAACGACTTCGTCAGCGTCACCCACTATGCAGATAAACGCGAACAGGCAGCACGGCGCAGTGGCTTAAGGGTGGCCAGAACCAAGCAGCTCACCGGTTTCAATCGCCCCGCTACCGCCAAAGGGGCATTCAGCATGGAAGGGGGGGTTATCGCCTACCGTAAATTCCAGATCGTCGGCGCCAACCACTCATTCCGCGGATATCAACACACCCTGAGTAAGCGTATCGTGGGCTGGCTGAAACATCACGCCGGTAGTGTGAGTATGCAGTAATGATGCGCAGCACTACTCCACTAATCTGTGATTACGGCGAGATTAAAACTGGATTAAAATTCGCCAGCCCCCGTTTGCTTCGCTATACTTTTGATACCATCACATATGCCCACACCATATACCAGTCGTCGTGACTAAGTTACGCCCCACTCAATCTTTGCTACTGTTTCTCATCATTGCCTTTGTGACAATGCAGTGGTCGGTCACGCACATTCATCTCGCCGACCAGCACGACCACGATGGCAGCCAGCATCAACATCAGGCCCAAGGCCATGCGCATCATGCGCTCGGTCATCACAGCAATGGGCATAACAGCGCGCAACACCATGCCGATGCGTTCGACGCCGCACAGCCGGAAGAGAACCTTAACGTAGTTGAGCTTGACCACGACTGCCACTCACCCAATGGCAAACTCAAAACACCATGCCATGCGCTCATCGCTTCGTACGCATGGCTAGCGCAACAGCCGCCAACCCATCCGCGTTTCTTCGCCGTTATCTCCACGACAAAAGCGGCGCATCTTCAACAGTCGACAATACAGCTACGCGCCCCGCCGCGACACACTTAATTCAACGTTACTATCAACACCGAATTAACTCGGGGCAGGGCTTCCTGCGCTGAACATCTATTGTGAGGCTACAATGTTATCTTTCATACAACAATCACGCTGGCTACTTGCCACCATCCTAACCCTCGCTGCCGGTGCGGCGTTTGGCCACGGCATGTCGGAGGCGGAAAAACAGTCGATCATCGAAGGCGGTAATCTACGTTACCTGTGGATTGGCGCGACCCATATGCTATCGGGCTACGACCATCTGCTGTTTGTCTTCGGCATCATCTTTTTTCTCACCCGCTTTAAAGACATCGTTAAATACATCACCGCCTTTACGCTGGGGCACAGTGTCACACTAATCTTTGCGACCTTTAATGGCATTCAGGTTAACTACTTCCTGATTGATGCCATCATCGCGTTAAGTGTCTGTTACATCGCCTTTGCCAATCTCGATGGCTTCAAAAAACACCTACAAGTGAGGCCACCAAATTTGTTGTTTATGATAATCGCGCTGGGGCTGATTCACGGCCTCGGACTATCAACACGCCTACAACAACTGCCGCTCAGTGAAGACGATCTGCTAATGAACATCATCGCCTTCAATGCCGGCATTGAAGTGGGGCAGATAATGGCGTTAACGGCGATGCTACTGATATTGGCCGGCTGGCGTAACAGAGCTTCATTTCAGCCTTTCAGTAAGATTTCAAACTACGGTTTAATCTTCGCCGGGCTGTTTCTCTTTATGATGCAGATGCACGGCTATGCCCATACCACCGATCCCGATGAGTTTGGTTTCAGTTCAGACAACCATATTCATGATCATATTAAAATGGATGAAGAACGCGCCGCGAAGATAATTAAAGAAACAACCCATGACTCGCTTGATTAAAGGAATATACTAATGCATAAGTTACTATTACTATTAGCAACATGTTTTATACTCGCGTCTATCTCGGCCTGTTCCGACCATGAACATTCACACGATGACCAATCACAACATCATGACTCAATCAATTAACCCCTTAGGAGGATTTATGAAAAACATTATCACTGCACTTTTTCTATCATCACTCATGTTTGGCGCACCCGTGATCGCAGGCTCCGGCCATGACCATGATGAAGATGGTGGCCATAGCCAACCACATAAGTCGATAAACGGCGACGAAGCGATAACAAAGGCCTCAAAAAAGGTCGCGCAACTGATTGAAAAAGGAAAACTTGAAGCAAGCTGGGCTGACATTAAAGCCGCCAGCGTAGAACAAAAAGAGTACGCCAAAGGGCCAGAGTGGCTGGTTATTTTTAAGAACGATAACGCGAGTGATATGAAAAAACGAACCCTGTACATGTTCTTTAGCATGGACGGTCATTACGTTGCGGCCAACTTCACCGGAATCTAAAACGACCCGTCACTCAACATTGCATGTTGGGCTCAGCACTGGTTGCGAAGCCCAACAGCACTATATTTAGTTACCTTTCGTCTCATCTGTTTTTTGCCGCTGATTTCCTTCCTCATCCGCTAACGATTCATTGGCGGCTTCTATTTGGCGCTTCTTTTTTATATGCCACTTAATCGCAAAGTAAATCACAAACACAGCCAGGAAACCGGCGACCCACATCACTTCAATCGCCAACAGAATACCGGCGAGATGGTCATTCGATAACTGTTCCACTGCTCACCTCCGGCTGCTAGCGGATGGGATGCTGCCTGACAGCATAGTGCTGCAAGTTGACAGGTAATTCGATTATAAGTGGAATCTTTGCGGAAGATCAAAATGAATCATCGCACTTCCATGCCCATTAATTTCCCATCGATTCCCGTTGATCCTCACCGATCCAGCCACATCACAAAAGTAGCATCCCCCTTCATTCGGTAAAACATGAAAACGCATTTCAAATGCCAATGATCTTCAACCAGAAGCGGCCCATTGCATACCTACTCTGGCCTCAACTATCAGGCCCCAAATATCTTAAACCCACACGTTGCTTTCATGATAAAGTGATCAGCGCCTACATTTACCAGCCTAGGCAGTTTTCTTGCTGGATAACAGAATATCCTGCGGTCCCACAGGACGGATCTGCTTCCTCGATATTCAACACATTGCAAAGCATCATCAGGACATCATTCATTTAATGCCGTCGGACTCAGTGGCTGTGATCGGCCTGATATTTCCCTATCCATTAATTTAGGAGTAAACACCATGGGCAAAGAACAAAAAAGTAATAAAGAGGTTAAGAAAAAAGCAGCCATGACGCCAAAAGAAAAGAAGGCGGCCAAGAAAGACAAACATAAGTCTCAGGGTTTATTAGACAATCACAAGCAGGCGTAAACAAATGACACCGCATATGACGCTTACCATTTCACGGCTGCAGTGACTGCCTGTGGAGAATCGACGTAAGCGCTTGTGCGGTTACCGGTAGGCTAAACAAGTAACCTTGCCCTGCATCACAGTCCAGGGATTCAAGAAACGAGCGCTGCACCTCGGTTTCTACCCCTTCGGCAATGACCGCTAGATTCAGGCTTTTACCTAAGGCGACGATGGCCAGGGTGATCGCTTCATCATCGGCATCGCCGGGTATATCGCGGACAAATGATTGATCGATTTTCAGCCGATCCAGCGGTAGCCGTTTAAGGTAACTAAGGGACGAGTAACCGGTGCCAAAGTCATCTATCGCTAACGTTACCCCCAACGCCTTGAGCTGATTTAATATACGGATTCCCCGCTCAATCTTGTTCATGATCACACCTTCGGTAATTTCCAATTCCAGATATTTTGCTGGCAGTCCGGTCTGCTTCAATACCGCTGCCACGGTTTCAACAAAATCATCGCTCCGTAACTGTATCGCGGAAACATTCACCGCCAGCCGCTGCAACACAAAACCTGCCTCCAACCATGCCTTCATCTGCTGACATGCTTGACGCAACACCCACTGACCCAGTGACGTGATCAGCCCGCGATCTTCGGCCAGCGCTATAAAATTGGCGGGGTAAATTAACTCTTTACCCATACGTTGCCAACGAATCAGTGCTTCGATGCCGACGATCTTGCCCGTTTGCAATGAATATTGCGGTTGGTAGTGGAGTAACATCTCCTTTCGCTCCAGTGCGTGGCGCAAGTCTGTTTCCAGTATCAATCGTCCAGAAACTTCGGCCGACAATTCCCGAGTGTAAAGGTGATAACCGTTGCGGCCCTGCTCTTTGGCACGGTACATGGCGGTATCGGCATTTTTGATCAGCTCCTCGCTGTCCTTGCCATCGGCGGGATAGAAGCTGGCACCGATACTGAGCGTCACATGTAATTCATGCCCTGCAATGAAGAACGGTTTGCGAAACGTCTCTAATAACTTATTCAGGAATACCGTGACATCGAGTATTTCATTAAACCCTTCCAAAATAATGACATACTCATCGCCACCGAGGCGGGCCACGGTATCATCTTCACGCACCAAAATTTTGAGGCGTTGTGCTGCTTGCTGTAGCAACTCATCACCTACAGAGTGGCCGAGGCTGTCGTTGATATTTTTGAAGTGATCAAGGTCCAGAAACAGCACGGCTAACTTACCTTTCATGCGATGGGCGTGGTGCAAGGCGTGCTTGAGGCGGTCTTCAAATAACAGTCGATTGGCCAGGTGAGTCAGTGGGTCATGGTAGGCGAGAAAATCCATCTTTTCCTGTGACTGTTTGATCACTGAGATATCGGAAAACAGCGAGACATAGTGTGTCAATTCGCCTGCGCCGTCATAAACAGCGCTGATGGTTGACCAGGCGGGAAAAATTTCGCCGTTTTTGCGTCGATACCAAATCTCATCCTGCCACTTGCCGTACTGCTGAATACACGCCCAAATTGATTGGTAGAACGTTGGGTCATTCCGCTCGGACTGTAGCAGGCGCGGATTGAGACCAAAAACCTCAGCCTCTTCATAAGCGGTGATCTCAGTGAATGCCCGGTTAATAGAGGTGATATTGTTCTGTGGATCGGTCACCATCACCGCCTCGGCGGTATTCTCAACCACAATAGCGGATTGCCGTAGCTTCTCCTCCGCTTTTTTGCGCCCACTGATATCGCTGATTGTGATACGCAGGCAATCGGCATTAGCCTCATTGCCCTTAATGACACGGCCCTCGATAGCCGCCCAGAATAGCTGCGCTTGCTGACCGCCAAGGCGCAGCTCACAGCGCTGCCAATGCCTTGTCTTTTTGGTCTGACTCAGCTGCAGATAATAGTTATCCTGGTCATCGGCGGCGACGAAGGAGGATAAGGGCTGGTTGATCAAGCGGCTACGTTCAACGTCCAACATTTCGGCAATGGTCATGTTCGCTTCCACAATCAAGCCTTTGTCACTTAAGGTTAAATAACCAACCGGGGCAAAATCGTAGAGGTCAGCATAACGTTCACGATATACTAGCAGTTCATCATGGGTCTGACGTAGTGCTTCATTCTGCATTTCCAGCTCTATCTGGTGAGCGCGTAGCTCTTGCAGCAGGCAACGGGTTTCATCAGCCGATAGTAACTGTGATTTTTCGTTGTCCAGTGTTGCACGCGCTTCAGCCGCGCGCCGTAACTCTATTAAATCCGTTGTCATCATTGCCCTCCTGGCCTCGTATTTCACATAGAGATCGAGTGCACTCTTTTTACCCCATCATTACGCTTTCAATCCCTCACGATCCGTCACATCCTCAATCGCCAGCAGGATACATCCTTCTCCTTTGCTGATCATCTGGCGTGCATTAAGCAACATGGTTCGTTGCCCGATGGTGTGGAAGCTGTGAGTAATCTCAAACGCTTCGATGGTTCTTTTTTCAGGCAGTAGTTCGCCCAGCAACTTGCGTAGTTGAGGAATGTCCCACTGCCCGTTACCCAACTCGTAGATGAGCTGGCGCTCTGTCTCCTTCGACTTAACATGGAAGGCGCGGTAAAAAGAGCGGTTTGCGGTGACCACTCGCAGCGTCTGGTCGAGTACAATCAGCGGCTCTCGCACTGTATCGACAATGTTTTCAGCAAACTCCTGGGCCGCTTTGGATGCCTCTTCTAACTGCTTCCGTTCGGTAATGTCGTCGAAGGTAACCACCACCCCGTCGACCACATTGTTGACAGTGCGGTAAGGCCGTACCTGTATGGCATAAAACGTCCCCTCCTGATTGCGCGCTTCAACGATGCGCGCGTCAAGATCGTCAAGCACCTGTTGGGAAAAATTTGAAAGATCGATACCGAGTAAGGTCGAGGCGAAATGTTTGAGCGGGCGGCCGGTATCGGTGATCGCCAGCGGGATGATCGAGGTCGCTTTGGGCGTAAACCGGCGGATGCAGAGATTGCTGTCCAGGAAAAGCGTAGCGAGTTCGGTGCTATCGAGCAGGTTTTTCATGTCGTCGGTGGTTTTGGATAGCTCATCGATACTGCTTTGCAGCTCCGCGTTTACGGTGATCGACTCCTCATTCAGCGATTGCAGCTCTTCCTTGGAGGTCTCTAGCTCTTCATTCGTCGACTGCAACTCTTCATTGGTAGACTTAAGCTCCTCGTTGGTAGTTTCCAGCTCTTCGATGGTGGTCTGCAAGTTCTCTCGGGTGTAATGCAGTTCCTGCTCCACCTCGTCCACGGTGCGATTATCCTGTTTTTTCTTTAGCGCTTGCTTGACTTCGCCCTGTGGGGTTGGTTCCGTGGTCGAAGCACCGGTTTCCCGAAAGACCACCATCATCAATCCCCGCATACCACTGTTGTCCAATACCGGTTTAACCGTCACATCGACATGTATAAATCCGCCGCTTTGTTTTATGCTTAAATTCTTGAGTACTTCTTCGTGCGTGTAAAATCTGACCTTGCGGATGGCGGCGGCAAGCTCCACCTTGAGGCCAGCACGTGCCATACCGAGGATGTTAACACTTGCCTTACCAACAGGTGGCTCGAGATAGCGACCGGTGTGACCGTGGATATAGACGATATTGCAAACATCATCAATAATCACACAAGGCGGTGTATTACTCTGGTCTAAAATCGCCTCGATAAGCTTTGTGACACTCAAGGTTTCAGCTTGCTTAATAACATCCTTTTCAGGTTGCCTCTCGTCTACCGGTAAGGTACGCACTGGCGGAAACTCCAATGCTGGGTGCCCCGCGAAACTCGCACTCTTGCGCCGGAACAACTTCCACTTCTTGTTCAACAGAGAAAAGAGCTCACTGGAGTGGCCAATGGACTCGGAAGATCCCAGAAAGAGCACTCCATCGGGCTTGAGACTGTAGTGAAAAATCGGGAACAGGCGCTTCTGTAGTTCTGCCCCAAAATAGATAAACAGGTTACGGCAACTGATCATATCGAGTTTGGTAAAAGGAGGATCCTTAATCAGACTCTGAGGAGCAAAGACCAACATCTCGCGGACCGATTTTCTGATCTTGTAGCAGCCACCATCTTCCTTGAAGAAAAAAGCATTCAACCGCTCCTGACTCACGTCCGCCATAATGCTGGCCGGATAGAGACCACTGCGCGCAATGTTGATGGCGTCCGCATCAATATCGGTGCCAAAGATCTGGACTTTAAAGTGGCGGTTGTGATGCTTCATACACTCATGCAGCACGATGGCGAGCGAGTAGGCCTCCTCGCCGCTGCTACACCCCGGCACCCAGACCCGGAAGGTTGTAACCTTCCCGCTTACCTTTGATCATCTCTGGCAGCACTTCATTTTTCAGTAGGTTAAACGCTTCGGAATCACGAAAGAAATGGGTCACACCAATCAGCAACTCTTTGTAGAGCGTGTCTACCTCACGATCACTCTCCTGAAGGTAACGCACGTAGTCACTGATATCCGTTATCTGGTGCAGGTCCATTCGCCGTTCGATGCGACGACAGATCGTATTGTTTTTATATTGTGAGAAGTCGTGATCGGTGCGGGCACGCAGGATAATGAAGATTTTATTCAGAGCATCGTGCCCCTTATCTGTTTCAGGCGTTAGCTTTTTGCTCTTTTTCCCTGCATAGCGAACATAGTTGATCAACTGTTGCGGCATCTGCTCCGGCGGTAATACATAATCGGCTAGCTGGGTGGCGATGGCGCTGCGCGGCATGCCATCGTATTTAGCTGACTGTTCATCCTGCACCATCACCATGCCCATCGCTCCCTTGATCGCCCTTACGCCGAGGGAGCCGTCGGTGCCGGTACCCGAAAGGACGATACAGATCGCGTTTGAGCCCTGATCCTGAGCCAGCGAGCGGAAGAATGAGTCGATTGGCAGATTGGTGACACGGGGCCGACTTAATTCCATGAGGTGGAGCACACCATGGAGGGTACACAGATCCTTGTTGGGCGGAATAATATAGACATGATTCGGTTGCACCGCCATATTATCCTGTACCTGGCACACAGGGATGGCAGCCTTTCTCTGCAGTAGTTCGGGCAACAGGCTGGCATGTGTTGGCGAGAGGTGAGCCACCAGCACAAACGCCATACCACTGTCTGCGGGCATGGCGCTGAAGAATGTCTCGAAGGCTTCCAAGCCACCGGCTGAGGCACCGATACCCACAATAGGAAATGAGGGGTGGCTGCTGTTCGAATTTCCTGTTACTAGCGTTGGCCACGCTTCGAACACCACCTTTGTGGAACCTTTTTTTACCGACACCGTACGTTTCTTGCGCACTTTCTTATTCTTTGGAAGCTCATCGCTTCCTCCCTGGGCACTCTCTTTGGATGTCTTCTTCAAGGACGTATATCCATAGTTGTCATTGCTTTCTCCAGCGGGGTCAAGCTTCACCCATTACACGCTAATATACTAGGTCAAATTACCCTGCGTAATACCATGTTAATTCCAGGTGTTTTATCCGTACTTTCGCCCATGAATCGAGTGTACCCTGTATTTTCGTAATTAACACCCAACGACCTACTCTTTCATGTTGGATGACCTCTCAAGTTAGCCTGAAGCCTGTCGATGTATATTCGTGAGTCATGCTGAAAATAAAAATATAGATATATATTTATTTTAGAATTATTATTAAACTCTATAATTAATTCTTACAAAAGGATATTACTATGACCAACAAAACACTAACGTTACAAGGCACAGATGCTATTAATCTTACCAATATAAGCGCGCGTACAAATGCGAATTCCGTAAAACTAGCAAGCGGAAAATATGCTGTAAACTTGAGTTCAACTGTAAAATTCCATGGCAGCCAACTTGCGGTTGATCAAGTTATTTTGTTTAATAATGCCCCGCTAGCAACGCATAATAGCGTAAAATGGTATTCCGTAGTTGATACACAAGAAGGCATTCAAATTACAGTGCAAGAAGATATGCCGATATACGTAGTTTTATTAGACCAAGTGAATTCAAATGATAACAGCGGTGAAGCGACTGTAACGTTCACTAAGATTTCTTAATACACAAGTGTGTATCGATTGTGTCGCTACTTCGCTCAAAATTATTTGAATGTATGAACGCTAAATATTTTTTAGCGAAGTAGCGACACAGTCATTTACAGGGCCATCATTTATGGTCAACTATTATTAATAGCGATTAACTCTTGATGCTTCCCAGCCTATCATAGCTGACTTTCGAATGGCTCCCCACATATAACCGCCAATATTACCGTTTTTCTGTATTACTCTATGACAAGGAATAAGAAATGCTACGGGGTTACTTCCAATAGCGGTACCAACCGCTCTCGATGCTCTTGAGCGACCAATATTATTAGCAATTAAACCGTATGTAGCCAAGCTGCCAAGGGGTAATTTTAATAAGATCCCCCATACCTTTAATTGAAAACCTGTTCCCTTTATATGAAGTTTAATTCGATCATTTTGATGCCAATCTTTCTGAAAAACACAGAGTGCTTTTTGTTGCCAATTATCAACAACCTGATGATATTTAGCATAAGGAAAATGTGATGCTAGGTTAAGAAAAGCTTGATTCTCATCCTCTTCAAAGGACATGTGGCAAACACCTTTATTTGTTGATGCTACAATGATTTTTCCAAATGGGCTTTTAGCAAAACAGTAGTTAATCGAAAGATTTTTTCCACCATTTTTATATTCACTAGGTGACATTTCTTCAACATTAATGAATAAATCGTGCAACCGACTTGTACCGGGTAAGCCCGCTTCATACGCGGTATCCAGTAATATCGCATGATTATTTTTTAATATTTTTTTTGCATATTCAAGGTTTAAATATTGAATAAATTTTTTAGGGCTAACACCTGCCCAATTAGAAAATAAACGCTGAAAATGAAATGAGCTTAATCCTACTGCAGCGGCAATTTCATCTAAAGAGGGCTGTTCTTTAAAGTGTGATTTTATGTATTCGATTGCAACAGCAATGTGATGATAGCTAATCTTTTCATTATCAGGTGTTTTTATTACATCTCTCACTGGGCATACCCGCTTATCAATATTAAGTTTTACTAATAACAACGTCACCAGCGACCTACATTGAGGTGCCTGTCTTAAAACTTGAAGTATCGGATGCTAATTATAATGCAGATTGTGCAAACTCTTCTGGTAAGGCTCCTCTTTTTAATGCACGCATACTGTTTATAAATTCTATCACCTCTGGAAAGTCGTCAAATTCTTTAGCTATAGGGGTACCTATACCATCTGGCAGTAAGGTATTAACTCGATTCGTATTTACGCCATATTCACTGGCCAATGACTTAGTGTAACCAACGGCGCCAGCTTTACTTGCCGAATATGCCATCATTTGAGAAATACCGACTGTATTTTCGACAAAAGAAGAGGTGAAAATGAGTAAACCTCCAGACTCCAGCATGGCAGGTAATTAATATTTTTCACTTAATAAAGCACTAGTCAAATTAGCTTCTATTGGTTCATTCCATGCCTCGATGGAAATATTAGGTGTTTATTCAGAAGTACCTAATATACCTGCATTATTAAAAGCAATATCAAGACCTTCATACTCTTTAATAGCAAGTTTCACCAATGCTTTAGCTTCTGCGCCAGTTTGTTGTACCTCAGCCCTGATAAAATCGTTTTACCGCTGCACGAACGACACATGAACTTACACCTGTAATAATAGCAACTTTGCTTTGTAATATGCCCCCTTTAAATAATATTAAGTAGTACAACGCTATAGCTACTCTAAGAGTATTCGTTTCATTACTGGGGCAGAGTCTTGTTATTCATAATTATTTTTTTGATTTTATATCTGTATGAACATATTACATCAGTTTTTCTTTAAGCTCAATCCATACGACAACAGTACTGATTGCGTTTGAATGTCGAACATAAAAAAAGAGGCCATAAAGGCCTCTTTTAAGTACTCACAAGTGAGTTTTACTTATGCACTTTGTTCAGTGCTTTTCTTTTCTAATGCAACCTGCTTGCTGGGGTGGATCAACCCATAGTGCAGTAGCACTTTCTTCATCGAGAAGAAGCCCGCAATGATGACCGCTGCTGTGATAAGAATATCAGAGAACGATGTCATCGGTAGATTGTAGAACGCTGGATCACCAGAACCTGTAATCCAGGTGTAACGCTCTAACCAATAGCCAATCATAATAGAACATGCGATCACGACTACTGTGGTTGGGTTATGACGGTTCGGTGTCATCACCAGCATTACAAATGGGAAGATGAACTTGCAGAACAGGAACGTCCACCAGATCACGGAGAGATCGTTATGCATCATCGCATCGAATCGGTCCATGTTGCTCGGCAGTCGCCCGTACCACATGATCAGGTACTGGGTGAAGTAGAGGTATGTCCACAGGATTGTCATCGCCAGCATAAACTGTGCAAGGAAATTGAAGATATAGGTCTCTATCTGCTTAACCAGCAGACCTGAACGGTTAAGGAAGTACAGCAGAATAGTGAAGAACGCCAAGAACATATGGAAACCGCTCTGGAAGTTATACGCACCGTAGTTAGCACTATGCCAACCAGGTACCTGTGTCATTTCGAAATCCCACGCAACCATAGATCCGTACATGAAATAAGCAAACGGAACCAGTAATGCAATATTACGGAACTTACGTTTGTACTTATCATCAATTGAACTCAGGTGCTGATAACGGATGAAGATCAGATACAACGCAACGATACCGATAAAACCACCCACTTCACGAAAAACCAGAAAGGTGTAGTTGTGCCAGCCGTTGAGATGAACCCCTTCGTCGTGTGCCGTTGCCAGCCACACAAATGTACTTTCACCGTTCAGTAGCAGGATGATTAATAACACACCCGCTAACGGAAACAGTGCGGCAGTTGCAACCGCCAGCGTACGGATCTGAAAACGCCACTGCCCATTAATAAGGTGCAGTACGGAAGCGAGTGTTACGCCACCCAGCGCTATATATAGCGTCATGAGAAAGTTGACCGTTAGTACGGACCAACTACTAAAATTTTCATCCATCGGAACCCTCGCTCTCTCTAATTATGTTCTGATTCTAAAAACGTCGTCAGTCTTTCCGCTTACTGCGTAGAAGCTGTTCGCGTTGCTGCTTTCGCGTTGTCTTTTACCAGTTGATTCTTGACATAGTTCACTACGTGCCAACGTTCTTCCACAGAAAGATCATTAGAACCACGTAAGTCATCACGCCCAGATGGTTTACCGTAAGCAGGCATAACATAACTTCCAAAAGTAATCGTACCGAAGATCCAGCCTTCGGTCAGGTTACCCTGGACATAGTCATCAACCAGTGAGATCGCGCCAATCTTGTTCGTCACAGGTGAGTTTGCCGCACCCGTGTTCCCATGACATGCGCCACAATAAATTTTGAAAAGAAACTTACCCTCTTTCAGAGACGCAGTGGTCACTGGAATTGGGCTAACAAGTGTCTTCGCCTCTTCCCTGTTCTTGATCATTGTCGGAATGCCTTGCACAGGAATCGAACGCACTGGAAAAGGTGCCATTTCACCTTCCTGCGGTTTTATGCTCGGCTGATTCATCATATCTGTCGACCACGGCCATGCGATTGCAACGGACGGTAACAGTAAAGCAGCAAGTAATAGCTTTAATCTCATGTCTGAACCTCTTCACGCACTTCGACTACATGGTGTTCTTTAAAGACACCTTTAATCGATTCGATATATTTTTCGTCAACTTCAAACTCAATAGCGACCTGATCAAGTGTGATCTTTTCGCTATAAAGACTCTTACGCTTTCTAAATAGGCGCGTGGTAATCAAAAAAGCGATTACCGTCGATATCACGCTAAAGAGAATCATCATCTCGTAAGTCAGTACGATGTTAGATGGAAGCGGCACAATTGCCTTACCGCCCTGTGGCTGAATCAAGAAATTCGATTGCGCCGACGCCAGGAACAGGAAGCCGAATGTGATACCGAATGCCGCTCCACACAGGGTGACCTTTGGAATATGGCTCTTACGAGGCCCCAGAACATCATCGATGTCTGGGTGCTCGATAGGAGACAAAAAGGTTACGTCATCTACGGTGATGCCATCTACTTTATGGTTTCTGAAGTCTCCAATGGCCGCAAAGGCATCATCGAAGTTACCAAACAAACCTAAAATCCTGCATTTTTTCATTTTAGGAACCCTCCACGCCTGGTGACTTATTGGCGACTCCCGAAGCTGGGGCACCTCCACCTGGGTTATTTGCCATTACTGGCGATATCTCTTTATGAGCCAACTCACGACGATGTAATACCATTTCTTTACACTCGTACATAGAGACGGATGGGAATACTTTCACAAAGACCAGGAATAGCAGACCGAACCAGCCAAAACTACCCGCGACAATGAACCACTGTACCCAACTTGCCCACATCACATCATGTGCAATCGGGTGATATGACAGTGACAGTGTTGGCGCCACAATCATCCAACGTTCAAGCCACATACCAAGATTCAATAGAATCGACACCACCATCATTGTGGGTAGATGTCTGCGCCATTTTTCAAAGGCGAGTGCAAATGGTACCACTGAACCACAGAAGATCATCAACCAGAACCACGGTGCATATGGCCCAGTAAACTTGGCCAGCAGTACTTCTTTATCTGCAAATGAATGTCCGTACCAAACAGAGCAGAACTCAATAAGGTTCAGGTAAGTCCATACCATTGCAATGGCGAAGGTCAGCTTAGCGGTCTTCTCAAGAATCGCGATGGTCATGTACTCTTCCCAACGGAAGTAGTAGCGCAGCAGGATAAACAGCGTAATGATCGCCGCACAACCTGAGTAGAGCGCACCCGCTACGAAGTATGGAGGAAAGGAGGTTACGCTCCAGCCCGGCATAATCGACATCGCGAAATCTGACGATACGATTGAATGCACCGATACCGCAAGTGGGATAAGGAAACACGCCATAATTAAATAGGTACGACGGAAGTTTCTCCACTGACGATCATCACCACGCCAGCCCAATGACAGTGCGGTATAGAGTTTCTTACGCCACCCTTTGGCATTATCGCGACAGATCGCGAGATCTGGGATCATACCAATAAAGAGGAATAGCGCTGATGATGACAGATAGGTACTGATCGCAAATGCATCCCATACCAGTGGTGAGCGAAAGTTCGGCCAGATGCCTCGATCAGTCAGGTAAGGCAGTACCCAGTACATGTTCCATAGACGTCCCAGGTGGATCATTGGGAACAGACCTGCGGTCAGTAGTGAGAATGTCGTCATCGCTTCCGCGAATCGATAGATCGGTTTTCGCCAATCCGCGTTCATAATATGCAGAATCGCTGACAGTAATGTTCCGGCATGGCTCATGCCAATCCAGAAAATGAATGTCGCAATATATAGATCCCACATATGTGGCCAGTTAAGATTCGCGGCCCCCATACCAACATTGTACTGATAGACCTCAGCAATAATGGCTAAAGAGAGCAGAGCAAGACAAGCTGCGACAGAAATCCAGTACCCCTTACGAGGATTTTCCATCGAGCTCAAGATGTCTTTATTGATCTGCGCCCACTTCAGATCTTCATTAATATCTTTGTAAATTTCATTATTTTGCATGTTTTACACCGATTTCGTTATTAGTCTCAAAGATGTCGACATACTAAACTTCACGAACACGATCCAGATACATCACACAAGGATCTGTATTCAGGAATTCAAAGACCCGGTAACCACGCATATCAGGGGTCCGCTTGTTCTGTTTAGTTTTCCCAAGTTCAACTTGATGCTTGCGCCACATCTTCGTCACCTTGGTTTCGCCAACACCAGACTCGGGGTTGAACATGCCGAGCATGTCACCAAAGACAATCGCGCCCGTCGGACAGGTCTGCGCACAGGCTGTCTGAACTTCGCCATCTCTAACACTGCGGTCTTCCATTCTTGCCGTATCTTTAACAGTACGGATACGTTGTACGCAGAAGGTACACTTCTCCATGACACCTTTATCACGTACAGAAAGATCAGGATTCAGTTGCATGTGAAGCGGAGCAGGCCATGAATCTTCATAGTACGACCAGAAGTTGAAGTAACGCAGACGGAATGGGCAGTTATTTGAGCAGTAACGCGAACCAATACAGCGGTTATAAACCTGAGCGTTCAGGCCATCCGGCGTATGGTATGTCGCGGCAACCGGACAGACTGGCTCACAGGTGGCGGCGTTACACTGCTGGCACATCATCGGCAGGAAGCTGGCTCCGTGTTGCTGGAACTCATTCACACGCCCTTCGCCAAGATCAGGTTCATCCCAGTAACGCTCAACGCGCAACCAATGCATCCCCTGGCCTTTCTCAAATTTATCTTTACCCACCACTGCCAGATTATTTTCAGCATAGCAAGCGACTGAACAGGCATTACAACCAATGCACTTGTTTAGATCAATAGACATGCCCCACATATGTTCATACTCGTGGTAACCACCTTCTTCATGGCCCTTACGATATTTGGACCAATCATTGATTAGATTACTAAGCGACATGATCGCCTCCTTCTGTGCGCTCGTAGACATCAGCTGGAACCGTTGAAACCAGCTTACGGCCTACCTGTGTTTCACTGCCACCAAAACGAACCAGAACATCATCGCTCTTCGCTGCTTTAGTCACTTTGACGTTAGTTGAATAGAGCGCCAGCTCACCGGTCATCTTGTCCACCTTGGGATCAAGAATGCTCAATGAGTTAACACCGCGGTCTTTTGCATACCGGCTGAAGCCTGCGTGATGCCCCTGACCCAGCGGCACAGCAATGACATCAGGATGAACACCTTTATAGACATACACCTTCACATTAAGATCACCCTGTGCCGATGCAATTTTCACCATATCGCCTTCTTTAACACCCAGTTTCTTGGCCGTCGAGGGATGTATCTCTGCCCATGAATCCCAAACCACTTTACTGATCTGATCCGGTGCTTCCTGTAACCATGGCAGATTGGCGTGACGACCATCCCAGAAACCAAGTCGGGGAGAAGGTGCAAGTACCATACTAGATGAGTTACCTAAATCCTTCGGCATGTCGAATGCAACGGCTTTAACCTTCAAAGAAGCCTTCTTCACACCCACGTCAACGAGACCTTTCGCCAGCACATTGGCCCAGAACTCTTCGTCGTTCGCACCGTCTTTATGTTCATCCGGGATCGTTGAAAATGCATTACGAAGATATGCATAGTAATCAGCAAAACCTTCGTAAGCTTCTTCTTTGCGTTTTTTCAGCAGTGTCAAAACGATATCACCAAAACCGCGAGTCTCTTTCGATAGAGGCTCCATCAGTGGCTGCTGAATACTGATTTCACCTCGACCCGCCTGGTATGGTGCAACATGAGTGCCCCAATCTTCAGGGCCCGTGGCCAGCGGTAGAATAACGTCCGCCATGGCTGTCGTTTCATCATTAAAATGAGAAAAGACGACCTTAAATGGAATGTTATGCATGCTCTCTTTCAACCCTAACGCCTTGGGCGCGGTATAAACAGGGTTGGTACCGGAGAAAAAGACTACATCAAAGCGACTATCCGCCGCGGCCTGCGCAAATGCGACCAGCGACTGATTGTTACCCTTAACCGGCGCCATGCTTGCGTAGGCAAACTCACCATTTGACTGGATTGTTTTGCCAACATTACCAAGAATGATGTTCAGTGCCATCGCTGCGGCTACGTTTTGATAACCGTGCTCCTGCCCTTCGGCCGAACCACCCGCAACCACCAGACTCGGTGCGCGCTCTTTCAGAGTAGAAGCAATCTTCGCCACTTGCTCAGCGCTAACGCCCGTCACTGTTTGCGTCTCTTCTGCGGTGTAGCTACGAATCAGCGTCTGCACGCTGGCTGACAAGCGCGACATGCTCATGCCGTGTTTGCTTACAAGCTGATTGGCAATGCCCAGTGCTAACGCGCCTTCTGTACCCGGTTTGCTTGCGATCCATAGATCTGCATTTGCACCAGTCAGCGACATGCTTGGCTCTACCTGAATCAATGTACCGCGTGGTGAGGTGCGGAACTTCGCGTATTCAGTTGAAAAGTGCAGCGGCGATGTCCATGTCCCTAAAAAGTCTGCGCCAAATGAAAGGACTGACTGCGCCTTATCCAGACGCAGGCGTGGATTGCTGACACCCAACATATCCTCGCTCACCTTGGACCAGACCGCATTATTAATAGATTCATGGACAAAGTGGTTACCAGAACCGATCGAATCAAGATGTGCCTGTAACAGTACTGATTGATGACCACTCACCGAACCGGTGACCCAGGCAAACTTGCTGCCACTGATATTGGCTGTCTTCTCCGCAATCAAACCATAGGCCTCTTCCCATGATACATCGACCATTGATGTACCCCGGCGAACCTTAGGTGTGGAGAGTCGATCCGGGTTGTAGTGTGCCTGTAGACCTGCCTGACCCATCTGACACAAACGCCCCTTATTAATAGAGGACGCTGGATTGCCTTCCAGCTTAAGTACACGACCTTCGCGCACACGGCCATGAATACCACAGCCTGATGGACACTGCTGACAGGTCGACGCATACCACACACCAACACCCGGAATCACATACTCTTCCGGGATCAGGTACGAAACAACCTTCTCTTTACCCTCTTCTAGTGTCACCGTCGTTGGCAAATCACAACCTGCCAACGTGGCGCCGACACCACCCCATCCCATTATTTTGAGAAAATCTCTTCGTTTGATCTTGCTAAAACTCATATTAAGAATCACCCCGTTTTCGTCACGAATCTCGTGCGCTCAACGATCATAAAAAATGTTTATTTATGACACTTCCAACAATCAGAAGGACCGTCGTTTGCCTGATGACAGCGCTGACAAAAACCCATTGTCAGTGGCTTCACCTTATTCGCAACAGTCATTTTCTTGACATCCCCGTGACAAAAAGCACAGACCTCAGAGACATTCTCTACCTCGAGATCTTCGTTATCGATAACGAAGCGCTTAATGTGTTTCTCATGGGTAAAATGCACGTAATCTGGGACGTCATGCACTTTATTCCATGGTGGGGGTTGCTTATTTTCCCAATACTCCGTCAGCTTTTGAATGCGTGGCTTGTCGGTCGCAATGACACTATGACAACCCATACACTTACTGGTTGGAGGGATGCCCGCTACCTTGCTACGACGTGCATAGGTATGACAGTACATGCAGTTAATCTCGTTAACATCAGCATGTGTGTCGTGCGGAAATTCAATCGGTTGCTCGACATGAATACCAGAATGACTTCCCTTAGGCGGGACGGCATTCGGTACCTCGGCATTCACATTGGCAGAAAACACCGCCATTGCAGCCATCAGCAACAAAACAATAAAAGACACCTGCACGGCATGGCTTGTCTTGCGACTTCCATGGCCTGCAGCCTCAATAAAACGCCCTAGTGGCAAATGTTGTAAAACCGACATTACCCCTCTCGACAACAAAGTTGTTCATTTTTAAATTAAGAGCCGGGGGGTCAAGCTAGCTGAATTGCTCGCATGGGTTTAGGACTGGAATCGACGATTCCATTCAAAAACACCGTAGAACAAATAACCCCCCAATTGGCCCACTCCAAAACTTCTACTACTTTTGCACCCAAAATATAACTGGGCTGCTAAGTGTGGCTAGTGTGGAACGCAAAACAACACCACAAATATTTCAAAATATTTTTATTATTAACTTTTATTATTATTTCGCACTGCGACAGACGCAATATGAAGTTACGAATCCTAGAACAACTCCAGCAGCACTGTCAACGAATATTTGCTTACTGTTTTAGTCGGGTTATTCCACTTGCAATTGAAAGCTTATTACAATCGATCAATTATCACTCAAACCTGACCACGATTCTTTACACTGGATTATTCATATCAATAAACTGGTGTTTTAAATCAAATTTTGTACAAAGATGCATGCCAAGTGCCCCTACCCCGTAACGTTCTGTGGCGTGATGCCCCGCCGCAAAATAATGCACGCCCATTTCACGTGCGACGTGGGTTGTCTGTTCAGAGGCTTCACCACTGATGTATGCGTCAACGCCCTCTAGCGCGGCGGTTTCGAGGTACCCCTGCGCACCGCCACTACACCAGGCTACCGTGCTAATTTTCTGATCACCACCGGCGATATGTAAGGGTGCCCGCCCGAGTTTTGTATTCAACAGCGCTGATAATTCATCCGCTGTGATCGCCTGCGAAAATTTACCACGCATTACAAGCGGTGGATTCGATGGGCCAAAGGTGGCGATGTACTCAATCCCCAATAACTGGCCCAGCATCGCATTATTGCCATACAACGGATGCGCATCCAGTGGCAAATGATAGGCGATCAGACTTAGATCATGTCGCAGCAGTGTTTGCAGCCGACGCCTTTTCATGCCCGTAATACACGCATTCTCACCCTTCCAGAAATAGCCGTGATGCACCAATAACGCATCCGCACCGGCCTCCACAGCCGCGTTCACCAACTCAAGGCTTGCGGTCACACCGCTTACGATCTTGGTCAGTTTAGACCGCCCCTCAACTTGCAGGCCGTTCGGTGCATAATCGGCAAACCGCTCCACCTCCAGCAAGTTGTTTGTGTATTGCAGTAACTCACGCAGCTCAACCATCGTCTCTTATCACTCCTGATTTTCACATCACTAATATTTAACTCTGTGCTAGAGTACCAAATCATGCAAGTACGGAAACTACTCCCCTATTTTGCGCAAGGCATTGCGATTGGCCTCGTCATCGGGCTGATCTTTTATTTCTTTGCGATGCCCAGCGCGACCCAACAACGCCCGGTAGTGGAGATCAAAGAATCGCCTCACTCAACGGTCGTGACGACTGATGGCCCCGCCTCGTATGCCAATGCGGTCGCGATTGCCGCACCGAGCGTGGTCAACATCAACACCACGAAACTGGTCAGCGGCCAAAAACACCCACTGTTCAATGACCCTGCCTTTCGTCGCTTCTTTGAAAATCAGCCACAGGCGCCGCGCGAACGGCGCGACAATAGTCTCGGTTCTGGTGTGATCATCAGCGAACAGGGTTACATACTCACCAATAATCACGTTATTGCCGGGGCGGATGAAATCCAGGTCGCGCTCACCGATGGCCGTCAGGCCGCCGCAGAAGTGATCGGCAGCGACCCCGAAACCGATGTGGCCGTACTCAAAATTTCACTGGATAATCTGCCGAGCATCACCTTTGGCCAATCCGATTCCCTACGTGTCGGCGATGTCGTGCTCGCCATCGGCAACCCCTTCGGCGTCGGTCAGACGGTCACGCAGGGGATCGTCAGCGCCACTGAACGCAGCCACCTCGGTATTTCCACCTTTGAAAACTTCATCCAGACGGATGCAGCGATCAACCCCGGCAATTCGGGCGGCGCGCTGATCAACGCTGCCGGCGAGCTGATTGGGATCAACACCGCAATCTATTCACGCTCCGGCGGCTCACAGGGGGTCGGCTTTGCGATTCCGGCCAGTCTGGTGAAGAGCGTGATGAAGCAGATTCTGGAGTTTGGCCACACCGTACGCGGCTGGCTCGGCATCGAAATTCAGACCATCAACCCCGCACTGGCGGAATCGTTTGGGTTAAAAGAGACCAGAGGGATCATCATCGCCGGCATCATGCCCAAAGGCCCCGCTGATATTGCCGGCCTGAAAACAGGCGATATCATTTTGCAGATTAATGGCCAGGCGATCATCGACGGCACTGATGCACTGAACCGCATCGCGCAGACGCCCCCCGGCAAAGAGATCACACTCAATGGGATTCGTCAGGGTAAACCGTTCGCCATTACGGCTCACACCAGCAGTCGGCCGCTACCGCAGAACCGCGCACCGCGATAGTTTCGAGTCGCTACGTTTCACAGCGGCGAAACTCAACTTTCGCGCGACAGATCGGCCAGCACTGATTTGAGCGCCGCCACCGTTTCATCAATCTGTGCCTCGGTGATCACCAGCGGCGGTGCCATTCTTACCACTGTCTCGTGTGTTTCTTTACTCAGCACCCCTTTACTCATCAGCCGCTCGCACACCTCACGCGCACTGGCGCGCTGCGGGTCAAGTTCGATCCCAATAAACAGGCCGCGCCCGCGCACTTCCTGAATCAGGTCTAATTTGATCGCCTGCAATTGCTGCAACATATACTCACCCAGCCGGGCAGAGCGCTCTACGAGGGCCTCATCCTGCAACACCTTCAGCGCTTCCAACGCCACTGCAGCAGCAAGCGGATTACCACCAAAGGTGCTGCCGTGATCGCCCGGCTCAAAGACGGCCATCACATCCTCGCGCGATAGAAATAGCGATACCGGCATCATCCCGCCTCCCAGCGCCTTGCCTAAAATCAGGCCATCGGGCTGCACCCCGTCGTGCTCGCAAGCAAGCAGCTTGCCGGTGCGCCCGAGGCCACTCTGAACTTCATCGCAGATCAACAGCACATTGTGGCGCTTGCAAAGCTCGGCACATTTGGCGAGATAACCGGGCGGAGGCATCACAATGCCGGCCTCCCCCTGAATCGGCTCGACCAGAAAGGCGGCGGTGTTTTCAGTGATCGCCGCTTCTAATGCATCGGCATCGCCATAGGGAATGCTTTTGAAACCCGGCGTCAACGGGCCAAACTGGTGTTTGTATTGATCCTCGGAGGAGAAACTCACAATGCTGATGGTGCGGCCGTGAAAGTTGCCGTCGCAGACGATGATTTCGGCCTGGTCAGCCGCCACCCCTTTGACTGAATAGGCCCATTTGCGCGCGGCCTTCAGCGCGGTTTCGACCGCCTCAGCACCCGTGTTCATCGGCAGCGCGCGTGGCTGGCCGGTCATCTCGCAGATCATTTTCAGAAAGGGGGCGAGGGTGTCGGTATGAAAGGCGCGTGAGACGATCGTCAGCCGCGCGACCTGTTCGCTCATCGCCTTTACCAGCCGCGGGTGACAATGGCCGTGGCTGACCGCCGAATAGGCGCTCATCATGTCGAGGTAGCGTTGCCCAGTATCATCCCAGACATAGACCCCCTCCCCCTTTACCAGCACCACCGGCAGTGGATGATAATTATGGGCACAATATTGCGCCTCCAGTTGCATTGTATCCATCGCCTTCACCTCACAATTGTATTCGCCAACGCCAGCGCCAGTTGGGCCGTTTTCTGCCCGACATCATGCGCCGGGTTGTACTCGCTGATTTCGATACCGACGAACGCGGGGTCTGCCACCACAGTCGCCAGTGCACTGAGCAGTTCGTCACCGTGGATACCGCCCTGCTCCGGGCTACCCACGCCCGGCGCCTCAGCGGGATCAACCGCATCGAGATCGATTGAGATACCAAACTGACTACTGCTCTGTGTCACCCGTTGATGCGCCTCCCGCATCACAGTTTCCAAACCGCGCTGCCGCACTTCATCCATATAATAGATATGCACTCCCAGGCTGGATAGCAATGCGCGCTCGCCCACCTCAAAGCTACGCACCCCGATCAGCACCACGTTCTGCGGTAACAGCACCGGAGATATCGCCCGCAATTTCGTCAACTCATCCGGGCCGTGCCCCAACAGACACGCCAGCGGCATGCCGTGGATCGCGCCGCTCGGCGAGGTTTCCGGGGTGTGGCTATCCATGTGGGCATCGACCCAGATCAACCCCAGTGCCGCGTCGACAGGCTGCGCTGCGCGCGCGCCACTCCACGTGCCAATCGCACTTGAGTGATCACCACTGAAGACCGCAAAGCGATGTGAGGCGTCGACGGAGCGCTCTACCTGTTCTGACAGGCCACGACAGAGCAACTGAATAGTGTGCAGATCATCCTGCGCCGGCGGCGGGTAGAGGGTCGTTAACCACTGCACCGGATTCTCACACAGATGAGAGCTGATACAGGTGCTGTGCAGCGCCTCCGGACCCGCTTCGCAACCGTGATCCTGTGCACCGACACCCGACGCTACGCCAATAAAATCGACTATTGTCAAACCAGACTCACTCCCCTGTGTGTATTCTGAACATTGATTGAGACGTTATTCCGCACCGTAGACCACATCGGCAAAGCCCGCTACCAACACACCACAATCGAGATGGCTATCCCACGGGATCATCGTCATCACCGACTCGATCACCATTGCCTGCAACTGATGCGGCACGCCGTAGCCGTGCATCAGGTGGCCACTGCCGATGAAGGCGACCACCAACGGCGGTGGCTGCGCTGAACTGAGCTGCGCGCCGATGCCTTCGGCCATCGCTCGGTCCCACAGCAACTGCTTCTGCACAAAGCGGCGAAAGGCAGGGCCTTCCACGGCCATATCGAGCTTTGCACCGGGCAGTTTGTGGCGCTGAAAACTCATCACCAGATGGCGCAGGTAGGGGCGCGTGGCGGCAGCAGGTTGCGTCATCCCCGGCGGGGCCGCGTCCCACCCCTGTGCGACCGCGGCATCGACGCTCGCGCGCGCGACATTCAGCGCACGCACCGCAATCTTCTGTTCACGCGCATATTCAAGCAGCGGGGTGTAATAGTCGGCGCTGAAACTCCAGTGGCGCTCCCACTCGACCGCTTCAAGAAAGGCTTCGATACTGTTTTCACCGCGAAGATAGCGATCAATCTCGGGCTGCACTACGCGCGGTAACATCTCCAGTCCCATCACAAGATCGGGCTGACGCTGATGCAATTTTTGCAGCATCTGTAACTGCCATAGATGGTGCGCCTGATTGTCGTGGTGCTCCCCCAGCAACACCACCCGGCTCGAACTTGCCTGCGCTAATACACTCGTTTCAGACACACTGATCTCAGCAACGCTGCCAGGAGCGCCCGGCACCAGCCAACTGCCGCTCGCCACACACGATGTCGGCTGATGCAGCTGGGGCGCGCTTTCTGCGGCAAATAACGCAGGCGTAACAAAACAGAACACAATACAGAGTCGACGCAGCAGGTTCATCCCGATCCCCTTTACCTATCTGGCATAAGTTGCGTGAGTGGTTATCTTGTCAGACGCACAGCGACTCGCCCAACACTTAATCAAGTTATCGGTAGGATAATAGAAATGGTTAAGCGATCACGCAGCTACGGCAGGCTGACCACGTCTAAGAGAGGAGCACCCTTCGTTACCGCTTACGGTCGTAAAAATCTTCCTGGCTGGCAGCAGAGGGCGGCGGTGGCTCATCTGGCGGCGGGGGTTCTTCTTCCTCGGCTCTTTTGGAGATCATGATGCGCGAGAAAATCACCCCCAGTTCAAACAGCGCCCACATCGGGATCGCCAGCAGGGTCTGTGAGATCACATCCGGTGGCGTCAGCATCATGCCGACCACAAACACACCGACGATGATGAACGGCCGTTTGGCGACCAGTTTTTCAGGCGTGGTGATCCCGGCCCACACCATTAAAATAGTGGCAATCGGGATCTCAAAGGCGAGCCCAAAGGCAAAGAAGAGCTTGAGTACGAAATCAAGGTATTTGCTGATATCGGTCATCACCGCGACGCCATCAGGGGTCACGCCGATAAAGAACTCAAACATCAACGGGAAGACAATAAAATAGGCAAAGGACATACCGGCATAAAAGAGCAGCGTGCTGGAGACAATCAGCGGTAGCACCATCTTGCGTTCATTAGCAAACAGCCCCGGTGCAATAAAGCGCCACACCTGATAGAGCACCCACGGGATCGCGAGAAAAAAGGCACCCACCAGCGTGAATTTAAAAGGCGTTAAAAAAGGCGATGCCACTTCGGTCGCAATCATGGTGCTGCCTTCAGGCAACTGGTCGATCAGCGGCTGCGCCAGTGTGGTGTAGAGATCATTGGCAAACGGAAAGAGGCAGAGGAACACAATCGCGATCCCGACCAGCATGCGTAACAGGCGGTTGCGCAACTCAATCAGGTGCGTGACGAGCGGCTTTTTGGGGTCGGGGGGGTATTTACGAGGTTGTGCCATCGGATGATTCTTTTTTGTCCACACGCGCGGTCGGCGCTTTGCTGCTTAACACAGGTTCAATGGCTGCTGCCGGAGCAGTCTCAGCCGCGCGCTCAATCTCGGTGGCGCGATCACGTGCCGCCTTCGGCACCGGTTTCAGCGCATCAACCGACACTGAATCCTTAAGGGCTTGCTGTGCTGTGGAGACGGCCTGCGTGGTTTCATTCAATGCACGATGCGCCTCCGCAATCTTCGTCTCTTCTGCGATACGATCCTTGAGTTCCTTGCCACGATCGACCTCGTGCTCAAGCTCATCTTTCATATCGCTCATGAAGCTCCGCGCCTTGCGCATCCAGCGGCCCGCGGTGCGCGCAAGCGTCGGCAGCTCTTCCGGTCCGACAACCAGCAGTGCTACCACGGCGATTACTGTGATCTCCCAAAAACCGATATCAAACATGATGTCTCATCCCTGCTGCGTGCAGGGTTTGTTCAAAATGGGAAGGATGCTGAACCGATACCAGATCAACGCGGGTTCAGACCTTATCCTTCTCTTTTATTTCTTCCTTATTTTTTTCACTATCGATGACGCGGTTGGCGTCTTTATGCGCCAGCTCATCGGGCATTGGATCCGCCTTCAACTCATCCTTTTCATCACCTTTGATATCAGTGACAGACTCACGAAATCCTTTCACTGCACCACCGAGGTCTTTACCCATGCCGCGCAGTTTTTTGGTGCCGAACAGTAATAACACGATTACCAGTACGATCAACAACTGCCAAATACTAATACCACCCATGATCTCTCCTCGTATAAAACTTTGCGTTTAACTATTTCAAGACTTCTCTGTCCGCTCTGCCTTCTCTTGCAGGCCGGACTTTCCAAAACGTCGCGCCAGTTCCGCCAACACATCATCAGGGCCTAACCCCTGATGCGCCAACATCACCAGCGTATGAAACCACAGGTCTGCGGTTTCATAGACAATCTGTTCGGCATTGCCATCTTTGGCGGCGATCACTGTCTCGGTGGCCTCTTCACCCACCTTTTTCAGAATGCTATCCAGCCCTTTAGCATAGAGTGATGCCACATAGGAGCTATCGGGGGCCATCCCCTTACGTTGCTCTAATATATCAGCTATTTGGCCGAGCACATCACTCATATCACCCACTCTCTCTTATCATTCAAGGCGCCCGAGCCAATCGGATGCTGTTTGCGCGAAAGCCGATATTCTACGCTATTTGTTCGATTTTCCATATAAGACGATGTAAGGCTTCATTTTTCCACTCACGTCAAAGAGTGGCGTACGCGCCGCTCATCAATAAATAATTGCCATTCACATCGGTTTTACCAACAATGGGGTTAATTACACCCAGCACAGCGGAGAGATAATGGATCATCACAACGAAGATCGCGAAGCAGCACGGCGCCAAAATCGCAAGATCATTCGCTCCAGCACCTGGGTGTCGCTGGTCGGCGCGGGCCTGTTTTTGATCTCAGGGGTACTGATCTATAAATTAATGCCGTCGCCTTTCGAGCAGCAGATCGAGGCGATGAACACACACACAGAACCCAACTTATTGATCGCCATGGTGCAAAAAGATGCGGCCGGTGTCTGGCAACCGCTTGATCACACTCCCCAAAGTGGCGAGCAGATCGGCTTCCGCGTCACTACCGACCAGCCGATCCACGTTTCACTCGTCAATGAAGCCAACCATACGCGACCACACGCGCTGTTCGAAGGAATTCGCATCCCGCCCGGCGAAGGCAGGATCATCAATTTTAATAACGCGGATTATCGCTATACCGTGCGTGCGCAAGACGAACACGTACAGTTCTGCCTGGTCGCCGCGTCGGACGCAACAGCTTTGACAACAAAACTGATTGCGATGCAGAAAGTAAAACACCTCGATGGGTTACCGGATCAACACTGTGTTAACTGGTAACATCTTATTTTGAGGACAGGTTTGACGCGCCCCTGAATTATGCTAACAATAACCACGATCAGTCATCTGTTCGCTCTAAAGTAGCGCAACGGAAAAATATCGCAACTGGAGTAAAGCATGGCGCTTGAGTTCAAGATCACCAATCCACCCCCTGCCCTTGCAGACATCACAACTGAACTCGAACAGGCCACCATTGATCGCGCCCTGCTGCGCAAAAAGAACATCCGTTTTCTGATCACCATCCTGCTCGTCGTAGCCGCCTATGCGACTTTCATGCTGAAAGTCACCATCCCGCTGCTCGCCGATCCGACCGTCGTGCCCGACTTTGTCGCCACCGTCGCCTATTTCACCCCCTATTTAACCTTCCTGATCTTCATCTTCGGCAACGCAGCGCACAATAAAATGATCGAGCGACCGCGTAAGATACTTGATACCAGACTCGCAGCACTGCAGGTAGCGGCCCCTAGGTCAGCGGCGGCGATCAGCGACTGCGGACAACGCTACAGAGAAGTGGCGGATTATCAGCAGCGGGTCACTGCACTCGGGCGACCGATGATGGCCGGGGAGTCCGAAATGCTACTGCAATGGGTCGAACTGCGTATGCAGGAAGAGTGCGGGCTAAGGAAGATCAATATCCAGAAAACCACCATCTAACCCCGCTATCAGGAGCGGCTTCAGGTTGAGTCCCGTGTGAAAAAATGCTTATATTATGCACCGGGGGTTTCGAACAAAAGGGGCTTGAACGACTTACCACCAGGCCCTTTATGTAACAGCGGCTTTCATTGAAAAACTTAAGGGGGAAGGCAATGGATAAAGAAACATTACACGCAATGTTCTTAATTCTGGCCACCATCGTGGGTTCTGTTGGCCTGATCTCAAACCTGCTGTTTTATCAGCAGTAAGTGCGCTAGATAAACTTCGAACACGACACCTGTATGCGGGTACCATGCTCGAAGATAGAACAGTCTGTATTTAGCCTGCTCTGCTCTGCTCCGTTCCGCTGCGTCTATTTATCTTTTTTCTCAGCCGCTTTCTCGATGCTCTTTAACCACTTGTCATCCAGTTTTGTCAGCGCGGGTAGATCAGATTTCTTTTCGACCAACGGTTTGAGTTGATCATGCAGCGTTTTACACAAAGCATGTAGTTCACGATATTGTGTCACCAGCTTGGCACTGCCTTCCAGCGTGTCCTGTAAGTCGGTAAGACGTTTTTCCTGATTACGTTTCTCTTTGCGAAGTGTAGCGGCTTCACCTTCAATCACTTTACGCGCCGCCGTTTCATCCAGCTTCTGCTTTTTCAGTGTCTTCAGCTTTTTGACCACATTCTCAGGCGTATCTGCCAACGCCTTGTTGATCGACTTTAGCTGTCTGTCTTTTTCGGCCAGTTGCGCGTTAATAGCTTTCATTGTCTTGAAGTGCGCATCACGCTCAACAATCATCGCCTTCTCTGCGTCCTGTTTAGCACTCAACATCCCTGCCGTTTGCGCTTCGGCAATATTTTTCGCCTTTTCGCTCTGCGCCACCTTTTTTTCCATCACCGCAATCGCCAGCCCGGCCTGCTCCTGCGCAGTGCCAACACTCGCCTCTGCCTGAATAATTTTCTTAATCCCTAACTCAAGCTCAATTTTGAGCTTGTCACGACTGCAGTCAGGGTCTAACCCCAATGCATCTGTCGCGGTCTTAATTAATACTTGATTGCTAATAGCCAGGTCCTTCCAGACCTTTAACTGAAGTTCAAATTCTGCTTGATCCACTTATTACTCCTGAATTACGCGAGGCCGAACACGACAAGATCTCTACGACGGCCTTTGAGGGGCCGCATTATAGCAAGATATATTGATTTAACGCGCTTTTTAGATCATTTTCGTCAAAATAAGTGATATTTGTCACCAAAAATACCACTTTAGCTTTGCCCTACATTCACGATACATCCCTATTGAGGCAATAAAACTCACCCGGTCGACCGCCACAAAAACATAGCAAGATTATGATTTAAAGGATTTTTTTTCGTTTTCCTTGTCACCGACTCCCTTTGTAACCGATACTAATACTATGTCCGAACAACTTAGCCTCACAAATCACTTCCTAGTGGCCATGCCTGCGCTGCATGACCCCAATTTCTTCCACAGCGTCACCTATATATGCGAGCACAACGCAGAAGGGGCGATGGGAATCACTATTAATCGCCCCCTCGAAGTCACGCTGGGCGACATTCTGCGACAAACAAAAATCTCATGCGAGAACGATATCGTCAACAACACGCCCATCTTTCTCGGCGGCCCGGTACAAAATGAACGGGGCTTCGTGATCCATCGTCCTCACGGCAAATGGGACGCCACGTTAACCGTCAGCGACGAAATTTGCGTCACCTCATCCAAAGATATTCTTGAAGCGATCGCGGCAGGCGAGGCTCCCAAAGAGACCCTCGTTGCGCTCGGCTACGCCGGCTGGAGTGATGGGCAGCTCGAACATGAGATCGCAGAAAATACCTGGATCAGCGTGCCATCCTCGAGTGATATCATCTTCAACACCCCGTTTAATCAGTGCTGGGAAGCCGCCGCCGCACACGCGGGAATCGATCTTAGCCGACTCTCCAACGACATTGGCCACGCATAACAAGTCAGTACAAAGCAGCGGTCAGCGCACCCTGCTCGCCTTCGACTTCGGTACCCAAAAGATCGGCGTCGCGGTCGGACAGGAGCTAACTAAAAGCACCACCGCACTACCTATATTACGCTCGCGTGACGAGCGCCCCGACTGGGAAGGGATCACTCAACTCATCGAAACCTGGCAACCCCATGCACTGGTGGTCGGCATCCCGCTCAATATGGATGACAGCGAAAATGAGATGACGCAAAAGGCAAAGCGCTTCTCCGACCGACTTGCGGGACGCTACAATCTGCCGGTCTACCCCGCCGATGAACGCCTCACCACACGTGAAGCTGCACGTGAACAGTACGATCCACACAACAAAAATGGGCACAAACGCAAGGGCCACATGGAGGTCGATTCGGTCGCGGCACAGATCATCCTCGAAACCTTTTTTAGTCAGTCCCCTTAAACTTAATCCCGTAACAGGTGAATCCAGCATCAGGTAAATCCCGTAACAGGTAAATCAAAGTTGAGCAAAACGTCACAATAACCGGTATCATTGCTGCCTGTGAGCGCACAAGAATTAGACATCAATCAGACGCTGGACCACGTTGCACAGTCACTCAACACCATCCTTGAGTCACGCAACATCCAGAACCCTATTATGATTGGCATCCACACCGGCGGGGTGTGGGTCGCACAACAACTACACCAACGACTCAACCTGAATGAACCACTCGGCACGCTCAACATCTCTTTCTATCGCGATGATTTCACCCGCATCGGCATCCATCCGCAGGTACAACCCTCGACGCTGCCGATGAGTGTCGATGGCCGTCACATCATCCTCGTCGACGACGTGCTCTACACCGGCCGCACCATTCGCGCCGCCTTCAACGAACTCTTTGACTACGGCCGCCCCGCATCGATCATGCTCGCAGTACTGGTGGAACGCGACGGGCGCGAACTGCCGATTCAGGCCGACGTGGTGGGACAGCATGTCTCACTCAAAGCAGGCGAACAGATTAAACTGCACGGCCCCGAGCCATTAACGCTGACCATTACACAAGCATGAAAAAGAAAAACCGCCTCCAACTTGACGACAACGGAAAACTCAAACATTTCCTGACCATTGAAGGACTCAACCGTCAGCTATTGATCGACATCCTTGATACCGCCGAGTCATTCACCAGCGTCGCTGAGCAGACCATCAAAAAGGTACCGCTGCTGCGCGGCAAAACCATCGTCAACCTCTTTTTCGAGGCCAGCACCCGCACCCGCACCACCTTTGAACTGGCGGCAAAACGGCTCTCGGCCGATGTGCTCAACATCAACATTCAGGCCTCCGCCACCGCCAAGGGCGAAACACTGCTCGATACCCTGCGTAACCTCGAAGCGATGCACTGCGACATGTTTGTGGTGCGCCACGCCAACAGCGGCGCCGCCCACTTCATCGCGCAACATGCGGCGCCACACATCAGCGTGATCAACGCCGGTGATGGCCAACACGCCCACCCCACGCAGGCAATGCTCGACATGTTCACCATCCGCCGCGTCAAAGGCGAGTTCCACAAACTCAACGTCGCGATCGTCGGTGATGTACGCCACTCGCGTGTCGCGCGCTCGCAGATCCACGCACTGAGTATGCTCGGGGTCGAGGATGTACGCATCATCGCCCCCAAGACACTCCTCCCCAGTGAGCCCGAGGCGTTCGGCGTGCATGTCTACCATGACCTGCGTGAAGGGCTGCGCGATGTCGATGTCGTCATCATGTTGCGCCTGCAAAAAGAGCGCATGAGTGGTGCCTCGCTACCGAGTGAACATGAATATTTCCAGCGCTACGGCCTCACTGAAGAGAAGCTGGCACTGGCTAAACCCGATGTCACGGTGATGCACCCCGGCCCGATCAATCGCGGTGTCGAGATCGATTCAGTCGTCGCCGACGGCCCCCGCTCGGTCATCCTGCAACAGGTCAGCCACGGCATTGCGGTGCGCATGGCGGTGATGTCGATGGCGATGCAGAGCCACCTGCCCGAGGCTGCGGGAGGGCGACGCGGATGAAGATCGAAATCAGACAGGGGCGCATCATCGACCCCGCCAACGGCATCGATGCCACGCAGGATCTATTCATCAGTGATGGAGAGATCATCGCGCTCGGTACAGCGCCGCAGGGATTTAAGGCCGACAACAGTATCGACGCCAGCGATCAGATCGTCTGCCCCGGCTTTGTTGACCTGCGCGCCCACCTGCGCGAACCCGGCGAAGAACACAAAGGCACCATCGCCAGCGAGACCCGCGCCGCTGCGCGCGGTGGCATCACCACCCTGTGCTGCCCCCCCAACACCCACCCCATCATCGATACCCCGGCGGTGGCCGAACTGGTTCAACGCCACGCCGACCTCGCAGGGCATGCGCGCGTGGTGCCACTGGCGGCGCTGACACAAAAACTTGCCGGGACCGCCATCACCGAGATGCATGCGCTGAAAATGGCCGGCTGTGTCGGCGTCAGCAACGCAATGCGGCCGGTCGCCAATACGCTGATCCTGCGTCGTGCGATGGAGTATGCAGCGACATACGACCTCACGGTATTCATCCACGCCGAAGATCACGACCTCGCCAACAACGGCTGTGTACATGAAGGGGCGATGGGCTCACGCCTCGGCCTGCCCGGCATCCCGACGGCCGCAGAGACTGTCGCGGTCGCCAGTACGCTGGCACTGGTCGAAGAGACCGGCGCGCGGGTCCACTTTTCACTGATCTCGAGTCAACGTGCGCTACAGAAAATATCGCGTGCGAAATACGACGGCCTGCCGGTGAGCTGCGATGTCAGCGCACATCACCTGCACCTCACCGAAGTCGACCTGCTCGGCTTCAACAGCCAGTGCCACGTGCGCCCGCCACTACGCACACAACGTGATATGGAAGGGCTGCGTAAAGGGCTTGCTGACGGTGCGATTGCGGCGATCTGCTCCGACCATCAGCCGCACGAGGCCGATGCCAAACTGGCCCCGTTCAGCGCTACCGAAGCCGGCATCTCCGCACTCGAGACACTACTGCCACTGGCGCTGCGCCTCGTCGATGACGGTGTGTTATTGATGCCACAGATGATCGCCTGTCTGACGCATCAACCCGCCGCAATTCTCGGTATCAAGGCAGGTACGCTCGCAATTGGACAGCGCGCCGATATCTGCATCTTCGACCCCGAACGCTACTGGATGCTGGATGAGCACTCCATGCTAAGCCGTGGCCGCAATACCCCCTTCCTCAACTGGGAAATGAAAGGCGAAGTGACCCATACGCTACTAAGAGGCAAGACCGTTTATGAAGGCTGATGCCCACAACAGACCGCATCGCGATACCATTTTTGTCGAAGAGGCTGAAGTGCTGGAACACCACAGCTATGCGGGCAAGCAGTTCGTGATGAAACTGCACGCCCCCAAAACCGCGCAACACGCTCTGCCCGGCAGCTTTATCCATTTGCGTTGTGATGCGCAGCGCCCAATGCGCCGTCCGCTGTCGATCATGCGCAGCGATAAACAGAAAGGGTGGATTGAAGTCCTCTATCGTGTCTTTGGCGAAGGGACCGAGCTGCTCTCTGCCAATGCAGTGGGTACGCAACTCAATTTAATGGGGCCAATTGGTAAACCCTTTGAGCTTCATCCCGAACGCCCGCGGCCACTGCTACTCGGCGGCGGTGTCGGCATTCCGCCGATGGTCTTCATTGCCGATGAGGCGCGTAAACAGAAAGGCGCCTATCAACCGATGGTACTGATGGGTTCCGAGACCCCGTTCCCATTCAAAACGCGCCCATCGCAGATCATGATTCCCGGCCTGCCCGATGGCGTAATCGCCGCGATGCCGCTGATGGAAGACTGGAACATCCCGAGCCGCCTCGCCAGTCTGCAGTCGTTCCCCGGTGTCTATCAGGGCTATATTACCGACCTCGCGTGCGCCTGGCTCAGGACACTCGATGATAAACAACTCAGCGAAGTGGAACTCTTTGCCTGCGGCCCGCATCCGATGCTGGCCGCCGTGGCCGACGTGGCCCGTGAATTTAATCTACCGTGCCAGGTATCGCTGGAAGAGTACATGGCCTGTGCCACCGGCGGCTGTGCCGGCTGCGTGGTCAAAGTACTGCTGGATGACGGCAACACAGCGATGAAACGAGTCTGCGTTGATGGCCCCGTATTCCCCGCCGAGGCCGTCTTTCCAAAAGCGGGTTAACTCGCAGTGTTCTACAGGAACACAGCGCTGCCAAACATATTCAATGAAGGATCGATGGCATGACGAGTACTGAAGGGCGACCGGCCACAATATCAGACCCTGCCACCTGGGTTGCACAGCACGGCGATGCGCTGTTCCGCTACGCACTGATGAAGATGCGCGACTCCTCACAGGCCGAGGACATGGTACAGGAGACCTTTCTCGCGGCACTCAAGGCGCGCCATAATTTCTCTGGGCAGTCATCGGAAAAGACCTGGCTGATCGGCATTCTCAAACATAAGATCATCGACCACTTCCGCAAACATAAACGGGAGCAGAACAGCGACGATATCGAGACGCTCAGCGAACAACTCGACCAACAGTTCAGCCCGCGTGGTCACTGGGAAATCACCCTGACTCACTGGCAGGACCCCGACCGAGCACATGAAAATGAAGCGTTCTGGAAGGTTTTTTCCGCCTGTATTACGCATCTTCCGGATCATCTCGCCGATCTATTCATCCTGCGCGAGATTAAGGAATTGAGCACCGAAGAGATCTGTAAGCTGCTTGATATCTCGACGACCAACAATATGTGGGTAATGCTGTCACGCGCGCGCATGCGTCTGCGTAACTGCCTCGACTCGCGCTGGTTTAATCAAGACAATCGGAAGGTACGCTGATGTTGTCATGTAAAGAAGTCGGAGAGCTGGTCTCTCAGGGGATCGATCACAAGCTCACATTGCGCGAAAAGGTCGCTCTCAAAATGCATCTGTTCATCTGTAAAACATGCAGTTGTTACGACAAACAGCTGCAATTCATCGCCCGTTCCGCGCGCCGTTTAATGCAGTCCAATAAAACTGGCCAGGGAATACCTCCGCTCTCACAGACGGCCGGGGCACGCATCAACAGCACCATCAAACAGCAACTGGATGATGAACAGCAGCAGCGACCAGAATAAAATCCCCATCTTGCCACGACGCCGCGTAGTTACAACTAAGTTAGCAGTCTCTGCTCTTCAATCAATTTTTAAATACTCGATACAGCATCTCCGATGAAAGGTTTTTATGCTCTCAACGACTACAATAAAATAGCTGCCATGACCGCCTTCTGGTGTGCATGGTATGCTTTCACTCGAAAACAGCCATATTCAAACCATATAAATACACAGCGCCAGCGATAGAACAATAAGGAATCACTATGCACGCCACGCTTCCATTATTAGAGGTCACCGACTTCCCGCCGTTACGCCGCAGATCGCTGGAGACACTGCAGGTGAATCTCGGCTATCTCTGCAATCAGTCCTGCTTACACTGTCATGTCAATGCAGGGCCAACGCGTACCGAGATTATGACACGCGAAACGGTCGACGAGATTCTCAGTTACCTCGCGCAAAGCAACGTCAAAACGCTGGATCTGACGGGCGGCGCGCCGGAGATGAACCCGCATTTTCGTGACATTGTCCGGGGCGCCCGCACCCTGGGGATCAACGTCATCGATCGCTGTAATCTCACCATTCTCAGCGAAGACGGTTACGAAGGAATGGCAGAATTTCTTGCCGAACAGCAAGTCGAAGTCATTGCATCACTGCCCTGTTATCTTGAAGACAACGTCAACGCACAACGTGGCAAAGGGGTCTTTCATGACAGCATCGAAGGGCTCAAAATGCTCAACGCACTCGGTTACGGCAAGGCCGACAGTGGTTTAACCATGAATCTGGTCTACAATCCGCAGGGGGCCGTTCTGCCGCCACCGCAGGAACCGCTTGAAGCGGCGTATAAAACCCATCTCAAAGAACATTACGAGATTGAATTTAATCAGCTGTTCACCATCACCAATATGCCGATCAAACGCTTTGGCAGCACGCTGGTTTCCAAGGGGCAGTTCAAGGCGTACATGACCCTGTTGCGCGACTCATACAATAGCGACACCCTCGGTGCCGTGATGTGCCGTTCAACCATCAGCGTTGACTGGCAGGGCTATCTCTACGACTGTGATTTCAACCAGATGCTCGCATTACCTGCGCCCCTCGATCAAAAACCACGCGCACACATCCGCGAGCTCAATGCGGTCGACGTCGTCGGACAGCCCATCACCGTCAAAGACCACTGTTACGGTTGCACTGCGGGACAAGGAAGCAGCTGTGGTGGCGCGCTTGACTGAGCGTCATTCCGTATATGGACTCCCCCTATTTTGCAACAACAATTCACTAAAAGTAAGATGCTTGCGTATATGCGGTTTCTAATTGAAGTCGCTAACTTCTAACCAATGATGTATTCGCACCTTCTTT
>Ga0316209_1000206_pt1 | contig 120597 bp, 114 predicted proteins | sample 6monopyrite_MG_FD_204945 | JGI IMG/M metagenome (GOLD analysis project Ga0316209, IMG submission 204945) | Microbial mat bacterial communities from mineral coupon in-situ incubated in ocean water Damariscotta River, Maine, United States -... | ecosystem: Environmental > Aquatic > Marine >... | reverse complement strand
CGGGTCCTAAACCAAAACCTAAAACAGGTGGGTCAGGTCCTAAGCCAAAACCTAAAACAGGTGGGTCAGGTCCTAAGCCAAAACCTAAAACAGGTGGGTCAGGTCCTAAACCAAAACCCAAGAGTTTAGGCGCAATGGGAGCTGATGCTTTAGGTGGGCGTGGGCGAGCGGGTACTAGTCCCATGGGTGGACGTACTGGCACCAGTCCGATAATGCCGGGTGGAATTGGCAATGGCGGCATGCGAGGAATGGAACGTCCTCAGAGATAGGAAAATTTCTCACAGTTAGCTGCATGCTTTAATCATCAGTCCTTGCTGAACACTTTATGTTTAGCAAGGACTGATGGTATTTAGGAAATTAATTCGTTTGCTCTTTAATTAATCATCGTTTCAAAAGCACTGAGTTTATCCTGCACCAGCTTATAAGTATCATCAATATCACTGGCGACTTTACCTTCTAGAACTTTTAATGGCTCTAGAATACCTCGTGCTTCTTGAAAGTCCTGTTCTATACCGCTGCCAATAGTATTCATAAAGTCTTCCAGTACCTGTGTCTCTGCTGCTCCTGTAGACAGAAAAGTGAGTCGCCATAAAGGCGAAAACACCAAATTAAAAAAATAATAAAAGCATCCACCCCATTTCAAAAAAATAAAAATAGAATCAAAAATCTTTAATAAATCTCCCAAACAAAAAAAAGACCTGGTAAAAACCGAGCTTTAATTGTTAAAACGTGAAACTACTTTTTTAATTTAGAATAAATCAGCATTAACCTGAAAATGAACCCAGATACTGGCGGCATAGCCAATCGCAATGGCCGGCGCCCATTTTAAATGCCCAAAGAAAGTATATTGTCCACGTGCCTGCCCCATTAAAGCCACGCCTGCAGCAGAGCCAATGGAAAGCAGTGAACCACCTACTCCCGCTGTTAGTGTGACTAATAACCATTGTCCGGTAGACATATCCGGTTGCATGGTTAATACAGCAAACATAACGGGAATATTATCAACAATGGCAGATAACACGCCTACTGCAATATTTGCACTGGTTGCGCCCCACTGGTTGTACATGATTTCTGATGCCATGCCCAGATAACCCAGAAAGCCTAAACCGCCGACACAAAGCACAACGCCGTAGAAGAAAAATAAAGTATCCCATTCAGCTTTAGCCACTTTATTGAAAACATCAAAAGGTGTGGCATCGGTTACATGCCCGCTTTGTTTATTGTGTACCTGGTTTCTCTCAATGCATTTGTAATTGGTTTTCTTTAAGTAGAAACCCAGCAGTTGTAAATAACCTAAACCGGTCAGCATGCCAATAACCGGGGGCAGACCGAGGAAGTTATGAAACATCACTGCGGTTGTGATGGTGAGCAGGAAGAAAGCAATAATGCGTTTAGCGCCTCGCTTCATTGTAATAGTTTCACCAGCGGTTTCTGGTTGTTCATTGGGAATCGCGAAATGCATAATAGCCGCAGGTATAATGAAATTGACCAGTGAAGGAACAAACAGTACGAAGAATCCCCAGAAACCCACCACGCCTTTTTGCCACACCATTAATGTTGTGATGTCACCAAAGGGGCTGAATGCGCCACCGGCATTTGCCGCCACCACAATATTGATGCAGGCAATGGTAACAAAACGTGTATTGCTGCCGCCCACTGATAAAACTACGGCACACATTAATAATGCGGTTGTTAAGTTATCTGCAACGGGTGAAATAAAGAAGGCAAGAAAACCGGTTAACCAGAATAGCTGACGAAAGCTAAAACCTTTTTTAATTAACCAGGCGCGTAATGCATCAAATACCTGACGTTCATCCATGGCATTGATATAGGTCATGGCCACCAGCAGGAATAACATGAGCTCTGAGTATTCAAGCAGGTTATGACGCACGGCGTGTTCCGCCATTTCTGACATGCCGTGATTCATATACACATAACCAATCATTGCCCAGATAACACCTGCAGCAATTATGACCGGTTTGGATTTGCGTAAATGGGTGAACTCTTCTGCCATTACAAATAGATAAGCAATAACAAAAATAATCAGTGATGCGATGCCGACACCGCTGCTGGTTAAATCAAGAGGCTGATGCCCGGCTTCTGCTGCTATTGCCTGCACTGGTAGAGCCAGCAGAGCAATAATAAACCATAAAGGGTTTAATGCTTTTTTAATTAACATTTTTATTTCCAGTATTTTTTCTTATAAATTTTTACTAAAAAATCAGGTTCATCATTATCATCATCACAACAATAAACAGTATGGTCATAATGCCACCGGCTTTCATAAAGTCGGGAACACTGTAACCACCCGGCCCCATGGTTAATGCATTAACCTGATGAGTTGGAATTAAAAATGAATTAGAAGTGGCAATGGCAACCGTTAATGCAAATACTGCAGGGTCTGCGCCAATGCTGATAGCAATATTAACTGCAAGGGGGACCAGTAAAACGGTGGCGCCTACATTCGACATAACCAGAGTAAAGAAAGTAGATAGCACTACAATGGCTGTCTGTATTCCCCAGACTGGCATGTCACCTAAAACACTTAGCGTCTGTTCAGCAATCCATTTTGCGGTGCCGGATGTTTCAACCGCCAGACCTAATGGAATTAAACTGGCCAGCAGAAAAACGGTTTTCCATGAAACCGCTTCATAGGCTTCTTCTATTTTAAGAACGCCAGATAGAATCATGCCGATGGCACCGGTTAATAAAGCAATGGATAAACGTAGATCCGTAAATAAAACCATGCCCAGTGCAATGGCAAAAAATAAACCGGCAAAGCCCACTTTATTCGGGCGAGATTCTTCGTGTGGATATTCAGTGGTTACGATTACAAAGTTGCGGTCACTTTTTAATCGGGTTAATGCATCCCATGAAGTGTGAACCACTAATGTATCGCCGGCCTGCAATGGCATATCACGAATGCCGTCGCCACCACGAGTGGTTTCACCATTGCGATGCAGTGCCATCATGGCGAGGCCATAAGTTTTTCGCATCCAGACATCGCGAGCTGTTTTACCAATTAACTGTGAGCCGGGTGGAATAACCACTTCGGCAATACCAGCTTTGGTTGATGCCAGTGATTCTGAAAAAGATTTCAAATTGCTGCGGGGCACCAGTTCATAATCTTCAACAAATTTTTCAAAAGTCTTGTCTGAAGACAGTACACCCAGTACAGCATGGGCTTCAATGGCCGTATCACGAGCCACACCACCGGCACCAATGCTTAATTTGTTTTTGCCACGCAGCATGGCAATGATGCGAACCCGTGCATCGTGCTCTATGTCGTTAAGTAACTTGCCAACAAGCGGGCTGTTGATAGGTACAACCACTTCATGTAAAACGTAATTTAAGCCGTAAACGCCCTGGAAATAATCCATAGTAGTGGTAGCTGTGGCACCTTTATCGGCGGCACTCTTTGGCAGCACAAAGCGACCGAATACAACAAAATAAATAATACCGGTAGCCAGTAGTGCGAGACCAACTGGGGTAACAGAAAATAGTGACCAGGTATCCATGTGCTGATCGGCAGGCAATGCTTTATTCGAAGTTAAAATAAGGTCGTTTAATAAAATAAGTGGAGAAGAACCGACCATAGTTACGGTGCCGCCTAAAATTGCACAGAAGCCCATTGGCATAAGCAGGCGAGACATAGGCAGGCCAGAGCGAGCAGAGATACGACTGACCACAGGAATGAACAGAGCCGCCGCACCCACGTTTTGCATAAAGGATGAAATAACACCCACTGTACTTGAAACAATAGGAATAATACGGCCTTCGGTTTTGCCGCCAACCTTGAGAATAAAAGCGGCGACTTTGCTCATCACACCGGTTTTATCGAGACCGGCACCAATAATCATTACCGCGATAATAGACATCACTGCATTACTGGAGAAGCCATCAAATAAATGTTTTGTCGGAACCAGACCTTGCTCCAGCCCCATAAAAGGCGCCAGTAAAGAAGACAGGCCAAGCAGGACCATAATGGTGATGGCGGCTTCATCTACACCCACTATTTCAAAAGCAAACAGGTAGATGGTTAACAGCAAAATAGCAGTGACCCAGGCAATTTGTATATTGGGGACGACAAATGTCATGCCAATTGCTGCCAGCGCAAAAATAGCGCCCGCAACCCATTTTTTAAGATGAGGGTTAGCTTGTTGTTCCATTATGGCTCCTGAATGTATTGAATCTGGATAAATCAGTTGGCTGTGAGTTGCAGGCTGCAAATTCTCTGGCTGGTTTTCCAGGCTTTAAAGTCAGTAAAATTCTTATAATTACAGCTATATGCCTGACGTTTATTAAAGTCTGACCGCTGAAAAAGGGCGCAAATACTAACACATATTAATATGTGTTGCCTCAGGTATTTAAACTAAGGGGAACTTGTTGGTGCTGCAGGGGTAAATCTGAGTGCCTGCCCTTACGGGGCAGGCCTGGAGACTATGTTATTGCCTGGTCGAATAAAGAGGCATTAAGCCACAGGTGAACGGCAATGCTGGCCGCATACCCCAGAGCGATAACCGGAGCCCATTTGAGGTGGCCAAAAAAAGTGTATTTGCCCTGAGCCATGCCCATAAGTGCGACGCCGGCAGCTGAGCCTATGGACAGCAGGCTGCCACCCACTCCGGCAGTGAGCGTGACCAGTAGCCATTGCCCCATAGACATATCAGGGTTCATGGTGAGCACCGCAAACATAACCGGTATGTTATCGACAATGGCGGATAATATGCCGACGACGATATTGGCCTGGGTTGCACCCCACTGGTTATACATCACTTCAGAGGTCATACCCAGGTAACCAATAAAGGCGAGTCCGCCCACGCTTAACACCACGCCATAGAAAAAGAACAGGGTATCCCATTCTGATCGGGCGACTTTGTCGAATACATCAAAAGGCACGGAATCCCCGATATGTTGATCGGCCTTTTCAGGATCCATTGGACTCTTTTCGTAATCGTGGGTCTTCTTCAGGTAATAGCCAAAAAATTTCAGATAGGACAGGCCGGTTAACATGCCAATCACCGGTGGTAAATGCAGGAAGCTATGGAAACTCACAGCGGTGGCAATAGTGAGCAGGAATAAGCCAATAATACGCCTGGCGCCCCGTTTCATGACCTCCGTTTCTGGTGAGGTATCGGGCTGCTCATTGGGTATTGCAAAATGCATAATAGCCGCAGGCACGATAAAATTAACCACAGAAGGAATAAACAGATAGAAAAAGGTTTGAAATTCAAGAATACCCTTTTGCCAGACCATCAGTGTTGTGATGTCACCAAAGGGGCTAAACGCACCGCCGGCATTGGCGGCCACAACAATATTAATGCAGCCCAGGCCAATGAATTTATTATTAGTGCCGCCTACCGCCATAACAACGGCGCACATTAGCAGCGCTGTGGTCAGGTTATCGGCAACCGGTGAGATAAAAAACGACAGTATGCCGGTCATCCAGAACAGTTGCCGAAAACTGTAACCTTTACTAACTAGCCAGGCTCTCAGAGTATTAAATATATTGCGTTCTTCCATGGAATTAATATACGTCATAGCCACCAGCAGGAAGAACATCAACTCAGCGTATTCAAGAAAGTTATGTCGAACTGCGACTTCCGCCGCATGGGGCATGCCATTGTTGGCATACACAATGGCAATCATTGCCCAGATAATGCCCGCCGCTAATATGACCGGCTTGGATTTGCGTAAATGGGTAAACTCTTCTGCCATAACGAAGATGTAGGCGATAATGAAAATGGCCAGAGAGGCATAACCTACGGGATGGTCTGTCAGGTCTAAAATGGTGCTGGTCTCAGATGCCAGCAGTTGACCAGGGAAGGCGAACAGTAAAAAGGCTGTTAGTGAAGCCAGTTTTTTCATTGGTTTTATCTCTTTTATTTTTATTAGTGCTAGTGGGTTGGGATAAATGAATTATTATTTCAGCAAAGTATAGCTGATTATTTTATTGATATTAAAAATATAGGAAGAGCGATAAATTAAGCCAGCAGGGGCTCTGAAAAAGAGATGTGTTTTTTGCAGCGATCTAAACACAGACGGCATAAAAATATGCCGTCTGATGATCGATTTTAGAATGGGTAATTTTTAAAAATTAAAACCGGCAGCCAGTGTGACGATGGTTGGGTTAATATCTGCACTTATGGTGCCCAGATTACTTGTGCCAGTAGTTTCAATATTGATATAACGAATATCAAAATTAATAAACCAGTCATTGCCCATGTCATAGTCCACACCAACCTGTGCAGCTAAACCCCAGGAGTCATCTAAATCCAGGCTAGTCAGTGTGCCCGAAGCGTCTGTCACATTAATATCAAAGAAGTTAGTGAAATTAATGCCAACACCTGCGTAGGGACGCAGTTTGGCCTGAGGTGAGAAGTAATATTGCACACTGACTGTAGGTGGAAGCTGTTTGGTGTCGGCTACTTTGCCAAGTGCAGCACCGCCACCGGTTGCATAAATATCATGGGTAAAGGGTGTGGCCAGCAGTAACTCAATGCCAATATTATCCTGCAGCATATAATTCAGCGTAAGGGATATCTGGGTATCTGATTTGACCGATGCACCTACAGTGGCCGCACCGCTAAAGTCTGTGCTGCTGTCATTTGGGCTAACATTAATAGCACCAACTTTTGTAAACATGTCACCCTGTTTTAAGGCGTGGGCAGAAGTGGATAGCAGGGCTAAAGTAATGGCGGCGGCTAAAGATGTATTTAATTTCATTATGAAACTCCTGAAAATATATTATTGATGGAAATTTGATGGTTCAGATATTAAGAGGGAGGGCGAGATAGAATATTGACATATATCAGTAATTGCTAATAATGATGAATAATAACCAATTATTTGTAAGGTTATTTAAATAAATCAACATAGTGGTGAATTGATATTGAATCCTCCGGAAATACCTGTAGGCGGTTTCTGAGCTCGGGCACAAACAATAATTAAAATATGCTAGGATGCAATTCATTGATTTCCCGTGTTTTTATTTTGAGAGTCATATGGCATCAGATAAATCGAGCAATATTCTACATAAATTTTTCCCTTTTTTAGTCTGGGTTCCCCTGCTTAAAGATCAGGGCGTATTGCGCGCTGATCTTATTGCGGGCATTACGGTTGCGCTGGTATTGATTCCGCAATCTATGGCATATGCACAGCTGGCAGGCTTACCCGCATACTTTGGTTTATATATCGCATTTATGCCGGTGCTGATTGCGGCACTCTGGGGCTCATCCAAACAACTGGCAACAGGGCCGGTTGCTGTGGTGTCACTAATGAGCGCCACCGCTCTGGCCGCTATTGTGGGTGGCGTGGCGCTAGATAATCCCAGCCAGGAAATGGTGAGTCAGTATATTGCACTGGCCATGTTTCTGGCTTTGATAGTGGGGATATTTCAATTTTGTCTGGGCTTTTTTCGCCTGGGTGTGGTTGTTAATTTTCTTTCTCATCCGGTCATAGTGGGTTTTACCAATGCTGCTGCTCTGGTGATCGGGCTTTCTCAGTTATCGAAAATTTTTGGTGTGGATATGCCGGGTGAAGCGCATCATCATTTTCTTACAGTTCGTATCTGGGGCGTATTGATGCAGCTAGATGAAACTCACCTGCTCACTCTGGCAATGGGGGTGGGTGCATTTGCATTGATGCTGCTAATGAAAAAGCACATGCCTAAAGTCCCTGGTGTATTAGTAGCTGTTGTTGTGACTACGGTTGTCAGTTACAGCATAGGTTTTGAAAAACTGGGTGGCAGAGTTGTTGGTGTAGTACCAGAAGGTTTGCCCGAGCTATCTGCTCCCATATTTAACATTCAGATGTTCTGGCGATTATTACCCGATGCAATTTTAATTGCGCTGGTGGGTTTTATGGAAGCCATCTCCATTGCTAAAGCCATGGCCGCTAAAACTAAAGATCGAATTGATCCGAATCAGGAATTAATTGGTCAGGGTTTAGGTAATATTGTGGGTAGTTTTTTTCAGGCTTATCCATCCAGTGGTTCATTTTCTCGTTCGGCGGTTAATCTGGGTGCGGGTGCAAAAACCGGCTTCTCATCTGTGGTTACTGCAGCAGTGGTAGTGATTACATTATTGTTTTTAACACCTCTTTTATATCATTTACCCCAGGCTGTATTAGCGGCGGTAATTATGATGGCGGTGTTTGGCCTAATTAATTTTGCGGCTATTAAGCATGCGTGGCGCGCAAATAAACACGATGGTCTGGCAGCCATTGTAACTTTTGTTTGCACTTTAGGTTTTGCACCACATCTTGATAAAGGCATTATCATTGGTGCCAGTCTGGCTTTAGGTTTGTACCTGTATCGCACAATGAAACCCCGAGTTGCTTTACTGGGTCGTTACCCGGATGGAACCTTGCGTGACCTGCAGGTTAATCCTGATCTGGCCAGAGATGAAAATATTATTGTGTTGCGTTTTGATGGCTCACTTTATTTTGCCAACGTTTCCTATTTTGAAGATACTATTTTAGAAGCGGTAAGTAATAATAAAGAAACAAAATATATTCTGGTTGTGGGTGATGGCATTAATCAACTGGATGCTTCAGGCGAAGAAGTTATACATCATTTAATTGAGCGCCTGCGTGACAACAATATTGTGCTGCTGTTTAGCGGACTGAAAAAACAGATACTGGATGTTATGCGGAAAACACATTTATATGAAACCCTGGGTGATGAAAATATATATGCTACAGAAAGTATGGCGATTGCGGATATTTATAACCGTTTAGGAAAAGAAGGTAAAGATGCGGTGCTAATGCCACAGACTGTTTAAAACACGTCGTTCGTCATTTGTCGTTAGTCGTTCGTCAAAAGAAGAGTCTGTCATTCCGAGCGCAGCCGAGGAATCTTAACGATCCGGGTAGTAAGATTCCTCGGCTGCGCTCGGAATGACAAAATATAAAAAGCCTGCAAGACTTTTTGACGAACGACGAACGACGAACGACGAACGACGAACGACGAACGACGAACGACGAACGACGAACGACGAACGACGAACGACGAACGACGAATGATCTACACCTTCCGGTAAAGCATATCCCAAACCCCATGACCCAGTTTTTTTCCACGGGTTTCAAATTTTGTAGTAGGCCGATAATCAGGCTTAGGCATAAAAGTATTATCTGTAGATAAATTAGTGAAATGAATATTTCTATTCATCACTTTAATCATATGCTCTGCATAATGTTCCCAGTCGGTAGCCAGATGAAAAATGCCACCCGATTTAATTTTTTGCGCCAGCATATTAACAAAATCATCCTGCACTATACGTCGCTTATGATGCTTTTTTTTATGCCAGGGATCAGGAAAAAATAACTGTACTCGATGCAGACTGTTGTCGGCTATCTGATGATCGATAACATCCACTGCATCGTGGCAAATAATTCGGCAGTTTTTTATTTCAGATTGTTCAATAAGCTGCAATAAATGACCAGCGCCCGGGCGATGAACTTCTATACCAATATAATTTCGCCCGGCGTCCTCTTTTGCCATTTCCCATAAAGAGTTGCCGTTACCAAAACCAATTTCTAAAATGGTTTCGGCGTCCCGATTAAATGTTTTTTGCAAATCTAATTTCTGTTCAGAAAACTCAATGCCAAATTCTGGCCATAAAATTTCCAGCGCACGTTGCTGGCCGGGAGTTAATCGGCCTTCGCGTTTAATAAAACTTTTTATGGTTCTAATGTGTTGGTCAGTCATATTTAGTTACAGAGATGCAGAAATTGTAGGGCGAGTCTTTAGCTCGCGATTTTAGCGGGTATCAATCATCGCGAGCTAAAGACTCGCCCTACAAAAAATATTTGTGGCAGAGGTTTAAAAAAACGTGCCATCAATTGGCGAAGACGCAGAAGCAAAACGCTTACGTGGCATACGACCTGCAAGAAAAGCTTCACGGCCAGCGATCACAGCATTTTTCATTGCTGATGCCATAAGTACAGGTTTTTGTGCTGCAGAAATGGCGGTGTTCATTAAGATGCCGTCGCAACCTAATTCCATTGCAATCGCTGCATCGGATGCTGTGCCCACACCCGCATCAACCAGTATGGGTACATTGGCATTTTCGACAATGGTGAGAATATTATAGGGATTGCGAATGCCGAGGCCAGAGCCAATGGGTGCAGCTAATGGCATCACAGCAACACAGCCCACTTCTTCCAGTCGTTTTGCAATAATGGGATCGTCATTGGTGTAAACCATGACTTTGAAATCATCTTTAACTAAAATTTCTGCGGCTTCCAGTGTGGCGGTAACATCGGGGAACAGGGTTTTTTGATCGGCCAGCACTTCGAGCTTAACCAGGTCGTGACCATCCAGTAATTCTCGTGCCAGTCGACAGGTACGAACCGCATCTTCTGTGGTAAAGCAGCCGGCAGTATTGGGCAGGATGGTGTATTTTTCTGGAGGCACAACATCCAGAAGATTTGGCTCATCCGGATTCTGGCCAATATTGGTGCGCCGAATAGCAACAGTAATAATTTCTGCATCACTGGCTTCGGTTGCCAGTCGGGTTTCTTCTAAATCCTTGTATTTGCCTGAGCCTACCAGCAGTCGAGAGTTGTAGGTTTTACCGGCGATAATAAGTGGGTCGTTTTTCATAGTGTTCTTTTTTCGAAGTTGTGAGTATGTTGAGCCATACAAGTGAAAATATTTGTCATTCCCGAAAGCCTGTGCCGGGAAGCTAGTGCCTTCCGTTTTATAAAGTTAATGCTGAGTAAAATTTTTAAAGTTTTAGTTTGTATCGCAAGTAGTCATCCCTGAATCAGTCGCCCGGCCCAGCATCCATGCTGGTCGTAAACCGAGCTGCGATTGCACCAATGTGCAATCGGTCTCGATTTACCCACCGCCGATGGCGAAGACGATTTCTACGGTATCGCCATCCTGAATTTTGTACTGCTCATGTTTACTTTTAGGAACGATTTCGCGATTGATTTCCACCGCCAGCCGTTTACCGTTCAGATCCAGTTTTTCAATAAGGGTATGAAGGTAAATATCATCATCAAGGGAGTGTGTTTTACCGTTCAGCAAAATATTCATAAGCTAAAAATCAGTGCTGTTTGCAAAAGTCACGGCATTGTACATTTTTAAGGTCTATTATCCTAGAGCGCCTTTGAATTCAAGCGACTCTCAATGAACTGTGTGAACAGGGTGGCAACAGGATTATTACGCCACATTAGGCACGTTCTTGTGCTATACCTTAGTTGGGACTGGCGCAATTGCTAAATTGCGACTAAAATCCATTAGATTACCGTAGCTTAGAAGCCATTTATAATAATTATTCTAGAAAAATGCCTTAACAGGGTGATACATTGGGGGTCTACGAGGTGGTTATGGCGAGAATTTTAGCGTTAACAATTATATTTTCAAGTTTGCTCGTGAGCAGTATTTCAGCGCAGGCAGGAATAAACCCTTTTAAAAAGACTAAAAATTATGTTTTTGGAAGCAATATTGCCTGGTATCTAAAAGAAGGTGCAGCCGTTAAGTCGGGCAGTGCTAAAGATGGTTCAGACACTCTTTATTACCATCTGAATGTTACCAAAGATCGGCTTCGTCTCCGTCTGGGAAAGAATGATCCAGGTGGGGATATAGAAAATACTCGCGATCTGGGCAAGATGGCTATAGTTAATGTGTTGCTTGATGGTCGACGGTTCGCCCAGTTTCAACGATGCCTGGATAATCAGGAGCAGGTTAATAAAAAATTAAAGCAGAATGCTCTGGTGGCTAATGGCCTCTGTGTTAATTCGGGTGGTGGTGGAGACTTTATCATCCAGCTGGATTCGAGCAGTAAAAATGCGCTGAAAGCAGCCAGTAGTCTGGAACTTGTGATTGAGCCCTATGGACGCCCGGTTAAATTAAAATATTCCATGACAGGCTTTGCGGACATTATGAGTAAGCTGGATAAGCCTAAGCCAAAGCCTGTTGTAAAAGCTAAGCCGAAAGCAAAACCCGTAGCAAAAGCTAAACCCAGACCCAAAACTAAAAAGAAAATTGTGAAAATGTGCCTGGCCAGGCCACCCGCAGATTTCAAATCAGCGGTAAGAGCTGTGTCTTATCCCTGTGAAAATAAGGCAAGACAGGAAAAAGCTGAAAAATCTATTGCCGCACGGGTAGAAAAAGAAAAGCAGAAAATGGCAGCAGAAATGGCACGCGTGAAGCAAGAAGAACAGGCCAGAGAGAAAGCCAGCAAAAGTAATGAAATAGAAATAGAGTGGGCTAAAAAACAGGCGGCAATGTGGATTAAGCGGTGTGAAAAACATTGGGTTAAAGGCACCAGTCCCTGTTTTTGTGAGAAGTATCTGGATAAAGCACCACCCAGTGTCACCAATACCTGTGGCAACTGAACAGACGACATAAAATAAATAATAGCAATAGAATCAAATGGCGGTGACTGATACAGTTAGCCGCCGTTTTTTTGCTAATGAAAAATTAACTAAGATGTATTTGTATGGCTGATTGCATAATTATTGGTGGTGGTTTAATTGGCATGCTGACAGCCCGAGAGTTGCAGCAGGCTGGTGCAGAGGTGCTGATCCTTGAACGAGGTAAACTGGGTCGTGAATCCAGCTGGGCCGGGGGAGGCATATTGTCGCCACTGTACCCCTGGCGCTACGGAGATGCGGTAAATCAGCTGGCCAGTTATGGTCAGCAGGTTTACTCACAGCTGGCAGAATCCCTGTTAGAAGAAAGCGGTGTCGACCCAGAATACACTCAGTCTGGCATGCTGGTACTCGATTATCAGGAAAAAGACTCAGCTATTAAATGGGCTGATAACTGGCAAAAACAACTGCACCCACTGAGCTTACAAAAAGATATTCAAAATATTGAGCCGGCAATTAATCCTGAAATTAAACAGGCATTGTGGATGTCTGAAATTGCACAAATGCGTAACCCAAGATTAATTAAAGCACTGAAAGGCAGCCTGGAAAACAGGAGCATACAATACATAGAGCAGGCAGAAGTGACGGCATTAAATATCGACAGGGGTGCAGTAAAATCTGTGGATGCAGGCAGCCAGAATTATGCAGCCGATAAAGTTGTGATAGCCGGTGGTGCATGGAGTCACGATATTCTTCAGAGTTATGCGAAGCCTCCAGAAATTAAACCAGTTAAGGGGCAGATGATTTTATTCAAAGCTCGCCCAGGATTATTGAGCACCATGATTTTATCTGATGGGCGTTACCTTATACCCCGTCGTGATGGTCGCATTCTTGCGGGTAGCACGCTTGAGCATACGGGCTTCAATAAAGATACTACTGACTCAGCACGAGAAGATTTATACCAGTCTGCCATAGCCTTAGTACCACAACTGATCGACGCTGAAATTGAACACCACTGGGCTGGATTAAGACCCTGCACGTCTGATGGCATACCTTATATATGCAGCCATTCTGAAATAGATGGACTGTATCTGAACAGCGGTCATTTTAGAAATGGAGTCATATTAGGTGCTGCCAGCGCGCGTTTAATGAAAGATATTATTTTGCAGAATAAGCCTGTATTGCCCCTGCAGGCGTACGAGCTAAATTAGCAACGGGGTGGAAGACAGAGCCACAGACACAGAAATATATGAAGCCTCAATGATAGAATTTTCTGAAACCAGGGAACCTCTGATTAAGTCTGGTTGATGAGATTGCTGTTCAAACATTTTAGATACAAGGCGAAGATTGCAGCTAATAGTGAGCTATTAGCAAGATTTTCAACGCAGTAGCTGAAAGGTTTGAGCAGTAAGATCACAATCATGACTTGATCAGAGGTTCCCTGGATCATCGAATTGCCGCTCATCAGCGAATATTCTGACTCCATCTCTAAGCAGATGACAATACAACTGGACTAGTCTTAAATTATGATCATGAGAAATAAGAACACAGGTTTTACTTTGCTGGAGCTGATGATCGTAGTGGCTATCTCCGGTCTTTTATTGCTGGTGGGCATACCTTCATTTAGAACTATGATCGCTACTAATGAAATATCCAGCAAGACCAATGATTTAATTATGTCATTAAAGCTGGCCAGAAGCACGGCCATTACCACCGGCCACCCAGCTTTTCTATGCAGCAGTAGCGATGGTGAAACATGCAAAGGCCAGGATAATTTCTGGAGCAAGGGCTGGCTGGTGTGGGTAGATCTAGATGAAAATGGCGCATTAAATGCAAATAGCAGTGAGCTGTTATGGGTAAAAGAAATTGACCCGAGCAGCAGTCAGACCATTATTGCCACTAGTGCCAATGCTATTTTTCTGCAACAGTTTGAATTTAAATATGACGGCACTCTGGATCAGGCAGTAGTTGCCAGTTTTCAGATATGCAGTGGCCTGGGTAGTACAGGTTATCCACCAAGAAATATTAATGTAACGGTTTCAGGCGAAGCCCAGTTTTCAAAAGATACTACGCCTGGCAATGAGTGTTAAAAAAGAATGCTAAATAAAAACTTATATTGCAGAAAAAGAAACAGCGGCTTTACTTTAATTGAAGTGTTAATAGCCATGTTTGTATTGTCTGTGGGTATGCTGGGTTCAACAGCCTTAATGCTGCAGGGCAGAGCAGAAGCGTTAAAAACTAATTATGAAGCCAGAGCTATGCAGCTGGCCTTAGGTATAGCAGAACAGATGCGAGCCAATATTGCCGGCGTAACATCCGGCGCCTATGACAATGTAGCAACACCAGTGGCAGACCCCAACTGCATAGCAACTTCCTGTTCAGTCGCCAATATGGCCGTTTACGATAGCTTTATCTGGGGTGATACTTTAGCTAATAACTTACCCTCCGGAACAGGCACAGTTAAAACCAATGGTGCCACAACCGATGCTATTTTTACGATAACGGTTAGCTGGGCTCAAACTCGAAAGACCAGTGCAACCACTGGTGTGGCACAGACTAAAACTTACACGATGCTCTTTCAGCCATAAGTAATGTAGCTATGAAAAAATCAGTTATGAAAAATATTAAAACTTTAAACAGACAGGCCGGCTTAACCATACTTGAATTACTGGTGGCCATGACTCTGGGTGTAGTCGTGCTGGGTGCGGCAGTGAGCATGCAGGTGTCCTATCAAAAAGGCTTTCAGGCTACTGACAATAAATTAAATATGCAGACCAATGCGCGGTTTGCCTTTGAATTTATTTCAAACAGCCTGCGCGAAGCGGGGTCAGCAGGTTGCTTAACCGCCAATGGTTATGTTGCGCGAACCAAAGCTATGCAGAAATTTCTTGGTACAGATATGTCGATATATCGCGAAAGTCCCAACTATCAGATTGCTTTCGTTGATCCCACTTCAGATGTTGCTGATTTTAGATTTCAGCAGGAATTAATCGGGTTTAACGATGGCTCAACTGAAATCGCGCCTACCGCTCTGGTGCCGGCCTCTAATGCAGGTTCAGATGTACTGCTGGTAAAAGGCGCAATAGGTGCCAGTTATATATTTAAAAGTTCAACTGTGTATGACTCGAATCATCTGTCACTGCAACTCGACACGAACCGATATCCACTTATTGATTTAAAAACAAATCAATATGCAGTGATGTCCCAATGCTCAGGGGCGGAAATTTTCAAAATCACCAGCACTTCTGCTGAGATTGCAGCAGGTAAAATTCTTCGAGCAGCGGCAACAACACCCGTTGATTCTAACCTCAATGGCACCTTTGCTACAGATGGTCGAGGGCTGTCTTTTTCTGAAGGTGGTGAATCCGCCGAGTTGAGAAGAATGGCGACGGTGGCGTATTACATTTCTAACAATCCTTCAGGTGTGCCCACTCTATTTAGAAGCGTCGATGGTGTGCCCAGTGCGCTGGTTGAAGGCGTAGAAAGAATGCAGATTTTATACGGTCTGGATACAGATAACGATAAAGTGCCAGATACCTATCAGGATGCCGCTGCCGCTAAGGCGCTGTCTGCAAATAATGATTTAGCAGATGCGGTGGCGGTGCGCCTGAGTTTTATTGTGCGCTCGCAACAGCAGGTATATGAAAATGCCGTGTCACAGACCCTCACTATACCGGGCGAATCGAATTATGTCGTAACCGATCGATTCTCACGGCAGGTTTTTACCAGCACAGTGACATTAAGAAATCGTTACACAGGTGACCGTGTGGGTACCCGAATTTAACAGGCGGGTTTATTTAGAAACTGGATTTATTATGGATTTATCTGAAAGCATGCAAATTAATCGTCACATATATAAAACGCAAAAACAGCAGGGTGCTGTACTGGTTATGGCGCTGATACTGATGGCGGTGTTAGCCATCATTGGCATTACCTCTATGCGCGGAAATATTATGGATGTAAAAATTCATAAGGCAATGAAAAGTCGTTCAAATGCTTTTCAATGTGCCGAAGCTGCCTTAAGAGCTGCTGAGACATGGCTGGGTGATTTAACGGTCGCACCTGCGGCAGACAGTGTTCTTTTAACGCCTCCTAGCCAGACAGCTTCTCAATTCTGGAGCAGCCAGGCGACAGCATTGCAGGATATGGAAATTCAGACAACGACATGGTGGACAGCAAATGCCTGGGCATACGGAGCAGGCATGACCAATACGAATATTCAGATAGGTTGCGTTACCCCGCCTCGCTATCTTATAGAGCACTTAGGTTATGTTGATGGTGGCTCTGACAGCATAGAAATCGGGAATAAGGATCTAATTGATTATTTTAGAATCACGGCACGCAGTGAAGGTATTGATACGGCAGCCGCAGTAGTTTTACAGACAATTTACGGAAAACGCCTGAGATAATCAGCGCGAGATAAATAGAATAGAGTAACTGGAGCAGAGAGCTATGTTAAATAAAATAAATAAACTCGTTCAGGCACTGGCGTTATCCGCCATTATGTTTGGCGCAGCGTTTCAGAATGCTTATGCCACCAGTTTAAGCATTTCAAATATCCCCCTGTTTTTAGGTAACTCTGTGCAACCTAATGTATTTTTTCTGCTGGATGATTCTGGTTCTATGGACTGGGAAATTTTGATGAAGAATCACTGGACTTATGCTGCCTATGACACAGATCCAAGACGCCAGGGAACTTTTAACAGCAGTGATCTGATAACACGAGGTGACTTTGCTCACGGCAACGACACGCCTGTAAATATATCATTGGACACAGACGGTAGGCCTTATATATACGCTAACTCTAATAGCCACCTTAGATCTTTCTATTATTTGTATAACAATGGTGACAATGCTTATGGAGCCAGTTGTTCTACTGGTGCAGAAGTCTGTAATACAGGTGCAACATCACCCTCTACACTGGACTGGCGTATTCGTTCCTCTGGTGCCAATGTAACTTTCTTTAATCCTGATTCTAATTATCTTCCCTGGAATGGTTCCTGTGGCACTGCAAGTACCAGCGCTACCTGTGCGGATGCTGATTTTAGAAACGCCAGAAGTAATCCAAAAAATGGTCAAGGTGGTTATGGTTTGCAAAGAGATTTGGCCACCAATGGTGACACTCAGGGTGGAGCCTTTGTTTATGACGTCCTGATTGATGATTCTGGTTTTGATCTTGCAGATGGTCGCCCAAGACGAGGCGATAACTATAATGAAACCGGCATTGCAGCAGGAGTCGTTCCGCCAGCTACTGTTGCTGTTGTAGCACCAAATGGTTTAGCCGATTTATGGGATACCCATATTCGTATTCAAATGGGTGCAGGCACCGCGACCATTTCAAGAATAACTTATGATCCACAGCCATCAACGGGAGCCAGCCCGGGTATAAACGAAACAACTCAGGTTTTAGGCAGTGTTACGGGCAGTGCTTGCTTTGATGTGCTGGGGCCTAATGCGAATGTTTTAGCTATTCATGCACAGGGTGCCACGCCTTCTGTTAGTGGTGTAAATGGAGCAGGTTGCCGCACCATTGCACAGGCACAAACCAACATTGCTAACTGGTATCAATACAGTCGTCGCCGTATGTATGCTCTGAAAGGTGCGATAACTCAGGTGATGGATGCACAGTCTAAATTTGGTTATGGCATTAATAAATTTAGAAGCCAGAATTTATTCACAGAAGTGCCATCAGTCAATGACAACATTACTAATCATAACCTAACCCTTAAGCATGACCTGTATAGAAACACTCAGCAGGCCATAGGTACAGATCTGTTAGCGGGCATGCGTAGCGTAGGCGAGTATTTCAGAGGTAACAGGAGCAATGTCGCCAACCCGATACAGGCATCCTGCCAGAAGCATTTTGAAATTCTTTTTACCGACGGTTTCTGGAATGACACATTAACCACTTACGGTGATATAGATAGTGATAATGCACAATCTGACACCGGTGCGGATATAGCACGCTTTTATTATATGAAAGATTTAGACTCAGATTCATCGAATGATATCGTTTCACCTGATGCCGGTTCTGAAGCCGATCTTGATCCTGATGGTAATGGTAAAACCTGGCAGCATCTGGTGGCCTTTACTGTAGCCTTTGGTATACAGGGTGCAATGACTGATGGCGATGGTGATGGCTGGCCAGATACGGATGTCGGTGGTGGCGCATGGACTTCAGCCGGCATCCCCGACGCGGATGGTAACTGGGGTAACCCTGCCAGTACTTCTGGTTCTGTTCCATCAAAAGTAGATGATCTTTGGCATATAGCCTGGAATACCAACGGTGCTTACGCTGCTGCATCGTCACCTGAAGAAGTGGTAGAAAAATTAATAGCCGCAATACTTAATGTTGCAAGTCGTATTGGTTCAGCTTCTGCGGTTGCACTGAACTCAGGTACGCTAAACGCTAATACACGAATCTACCAGGCGAAATTTAATAGCACCGACTGGTCAGGTGATCTGGAATCTACACCAGTTAAACCACCAGTAGAAATAGACCCGATAACACTGCTGCCTAAAGCTATTCCTGCAACCTGTACAACGGCTCAGGCAATAGGCTCGGTATGTGGCTCAGAGTGGAGCGCAAGTGCAGAACTGGAAGCACTGGCTTTCGGTAGCCGTAATATATTTAGCCGTAATACGACTACTGATGCGGGCATTGTGTTTGCCGCATTATCAACTCTGGATACAGCACAGCAGGCTGCGCTAAGAACAGACCCAGATACAGGGTTGCTGGAATCCGCTACTCGAGGCCAGGAGCGACTGGACTGGATTCGGGGCAGTGATGCTGGAACGGGTCTTAGAAAACGTCCGGGTGCATCGTCTGGGAGTGTCAAAAAATTAGGTGACATTATTAGCTCGTCTCCCGTTTTTGTCGGCAAGCCAGATTCATTATTGCCTGACAGTCTTGAATCGGATAAATACAGCACCTTTGTAACGACTAATAAAAATAGAACAAAAATGATTTATGTGGGTGCCAATGATGGCATGTTGCATGGTTTTAAAGCCTCCGATGGCAGCGAAGCATTTGCCTATGCTCCGGGGTATCTGGTCAATAAGCTAAATCAGCTGACATCTATTAACTATCAGAAAAAGCATATTTATTCTGTTGATGGTAGCCCCCAGGTGTTTGATGTTTACACTAGCGCAGCTAGTCCCTGGAAAACCGTATTAAGTACCAGTGCCGGTGCCGGTGGTCAACTGGTGTTTGGTCTGGATATAACAGACCCCGATAACTTTGGTGCGACTGATTCTCTATGGGAGTTTTCAGATGTCAATGATATTGACATGGGTTATATCACGGGCAATGTAAAATTTGCCCGAATGAAAAATAATCAGTGGGTGGTGATATTCGGTAATGGTTTTAATAATACAGAAGCCGATGGCAGGCCAAGCACCACGGGTAATGGTGTTATTTATGTAGTGGATGCTTATACCGGTGCGCTGGTGAAAAAATTCGATACTCAGATAGGCATGGCTGATGACCCCACTGGTGCTAATAGACCTAATGGCATTGCTGAGGTTACGCCGGTTGATGTAGATGGTGATCTGAATGTGGATTATTTATATGCCGGTGATTTATTTGGTAACTTATGGAAAGTGGATGTGTCTTCAAATGTAGTAACAGCATGGGATTTTGCTTATCTGAGTGGTACGACACCTAAAGCTTTTTACACGGCTAAAGATAGCTCGGGCGCAGTGCAGCCAATTACAACGGGTATATCAGTGAAAAGACATCCCGAAAATGGCCAGCAGGCACTGGTGCTGTTTGGTACCGGCCAGTATTTTGAGGTGGGAGATAATCAGGTGAACCCAAGTTCTCAGGTACAAAGTTTTTACTCTATCTGGGATGATGGTATTGCTGGTTCAGCCGCACCTTATACGCGGACTAACCTGTTGCAGCATCAAGTTGAAAACCAGGTCGATCTGGATAACATAGAACCGCTTACAGAAGATTTTCGAACGACTTCATCGAGCCTGAATTCATCTTATGTCATCGACTGGGGTACCTGTTCAAGTTGTGCCAAACATAAGGGCTGGTACATTGATTTACTGTACAACTCTTCAAACTCAGATTACCCCACAGAATACGGTGAGCGAGTGGTGAGAAAACCTGTATTAAGGGGAGATCGAGTAGTATTTGTTACCCTGATTCCCGATATAGATCCCTGTGGTTTTGGTGGCACCAGCTGGATTATGGAACTGGATGCCAACACCGGAAGCCGTTTACCTGATTCACCTTTCGATGTGAATAAAGACGGCATAATTGATAGCAAAGATTTTCTCAAATTAAGCGGCGCCAATACGATTGTCTCAGGCGTGAGATCAAAAGACGGTATTGTTGCTACGCCGGGTATTTTGAATAATCCTAAAGGTGGTGAATTTAAATACTTCAGTGGCACCAGTGGTAATGTTGGTGTGGTGCAGGAATCAGTAAAAGATAGAGGTTTAAAACGTCAGTCATACAGACAGTTAAGATAACAGGCAGGACATATTATGAGATTAACAATGTTTAAACTAATATTAGTGATATTTGTATTCAGTTCATCTGTTGCGGTGGCTCGCTCACCTATATTTGATCCTGAAGTATCAGGTGAGATATATGGAGTTGAACGTCTCAATGTAAAAAAGAAAATCATTAAATTTGAAGGCGTGGAAATGTACTACGATTCATCAACCCAGTTTTTTGATGGCAAGGGGAATAAAATTTCCAGTGAAAATTTACGCCCAAATTCAGTAATTAAATTTGAGATTGATTCATCTAAAAAATATATTTCTCGCCCTACCGCTATCAAGATCTGGATTTTATAAGCGGCAGCTAATAACAGCAGGAACAATTATGAAAAAGCACTCTGGATATACATTGATTGAATTAATGATAGTGGTTGCCATATTAGGCATACTGGCGATTATTTCCGTGCCGCAATATCTGGCATTTGGTGTGCGTGTTAATCGAGGTGATGAGTGCAAAAAGCCCATGTATGAAATGGCAATGGAGCTGGCTAATTATTTTGATGCAAATCAGACATATGCTGGTTATGGCACCGCATCAAATAACACATTGATTACAACCTATCCTACAACTTATCCCAATACCCATCATACTATTGCTATTGCTGCTGGAACAACCGGTAGTCTTGCAACCAGTTATGTACTTACCTGTTCGCATACAAATAACTACGATCCAGACTGTACTACATTGACGCTGGATAATTTTGGTAGGCAGGGTGCGACAGGTAATGCATTAACCACAGCACCTACAGCTGCCGAAGGTATGATTGCCTGCTGGCGATAAAATAATCAGAATAATTTAAAAAAGTAGGGTGGATCAAGCGCAGCGGATCCACCTGAACCTGTATTATCGGTGGATCCGCTGCGCTTGATCCACCCTACGAGAGTTTAAAATTTAGTTAATCAGTTCCAGCTTTTACTCTCAGTTCTTTAGGCAGCTGAAATACAATCTGTTCTTTAGGCCCGCTGTCTTCATTCAGCGTAGCACCAAACCAGCCTTCCAGTTTTTTAATCACATCCTGCACCAGAATCTCTGGTGCAGAGGCACCCGCTGAAATACCAATTTTTTTTCTGCCATCAAACCAGTTTTTATCCAGCTCTGTTTTATTATCAATAAGGTAACTATCAACACCTTTTTTTTGTGCCAGCTCTTTGAGTCGATTAGAATTTGAGCTATTAACAGAACCCACTATCAGAATAATATCGCATTGTTCAGATAACTGTTTTATTGCATCCTGACGGTTTTGAGTGGCATAACAGATGTCATCTTTTCTGGGTCCCTTAATATCTGGAAAGCGAGCTTTCAATGCGCTGATAATATTAATAGTGTCATCAACCGATAAAGTGGTTTGGGTGACATAGGCCAGGTTGTCATTTTTATTTATATCAAGTTTGTTGACATCGCTTTCATTTTCAACCAGAAACATACGTTTATCGTTAGTAGAATCATATTGCCCAAGGGTGCCTTCAACTTCCGGGTGGCCTTTATGCCCAATTAATACTACATGCTCATTTTGTTTCGCGTGACGTGCAACTTCAAGATGAACTTTAGTCACCAGTGGACAGGTCGCATCAAATACTTTTAACTTTCTTTCACGGGCTTTATTCTGCACCTGTTGAGATACGCCGTGAGCACTGAAAATAACCGTAGCATCGTCAGGCACTTCATCCAGCTCTTCTACAAAAACAGCGCCCTTGTTTTTCAGGCAATTAACAACATAAGTGTTATGCACCACTTCATGTCGAACGTAAATAGGTGCGCCAAATATTTCCAGAGCGCGATCTACAATTTCAATGGCACGATCAACGCCAGCGCAAAAACCACGTGGATTAGCGAGTATAATTTCCATTAACTATTCTCTATAGCAGCAATGGCGGCTTTAAATGTTAAATGGCGACCTGCTAGTGGATGACTGAAATCTACGATGACTTCATTGTCTTTTATTTCAATAATGGTTCCGGGGATTTCTTCATTTTCATCGAGACCATCAAAAGCAATCACCTGGCCTACTTCGATATCCATGTCACTGGCAAAATCAGCGGCAGGCAGGGCATGAATATTTTCTTCATCCGGATAACCATAACCCTGCTCAGGAGGAATTTGAGCATTAGCCTCATCGCCTGTCTGTAAGCCGATAAGCGCATCTTCCATGCCGGGAGCTAAAGTACCGTCACCGATAAAGCAGACAAGCGGCTCATCATCGTAATTATTTTCAATTTCAGTGCCGTCTTCCAGACAGAGACTGTAATGTAAGCTTATTTTGCTATCAGATTTTACTGTATTCATGGGCGTGATTTAAAACTATCGATAATGAGTAAAATGGCACCGACGGTAATCGCAGAGTCGGCAATATTAAAAGCAGGCCAGTGATATTGTTGATAATACACATCGAGAAAATCAATGACATGGCCATAGATGCTGCGATCAATTAAATTTCCAATTGCGCCGCCTAAAATTAATGCAATAGATGCAGTCTGTAATTTTTCATGTTTATGTAATTTATAAATCCATACTATTAATACAATACTAATGGCCGTAGATAGAAAGATAAAAAACCACCGTTGCCAGCCGCCTGCATTACTTAAAAAACTAAATGCGGCGCCTTCATTGTAAAGCAGGGTGAAATTAAACAACGGCATAATTGAAACGGGGTGGCCATATTGTAAAGACTGATCGGCAAATATTTTTGTTAGTTGATCAACAATAATGACAGCAAGAGAAATCCACACCCAGGGGCCAAATTTATTTAATGGAGCATCAGGCGAATTCACGAGACTCTCCATCATTAGCGACATTGTCTACACAGCGACCGCAAAGTTCTGGATGCCCGGTGTGAGTGTTTACATCTTCACGGTGATGCCAGCAACGAACGCATTTAGTATGCTCGGATGCTTTGCACACAACTTTTAATACATCGTTATTTTCATAATTGCATTCAATAGCTGAATCAGGTGCTTCATTTAATGGGTGCACGCGAGCATAGGAGGCGATAAGTATAAAACGTAATTCGTCTTTTAATGAATCCAGATTTTTATATAGTTCATCATCGCAATACAGATCAACTTCTGCATCCAGTGATGAGCCTATGGCACCATCCACTCGCAATTGTTCCAGTTGCTTGCTTACCAGAGTGCGGGTTTCCTGAATGGTTTTCCAGAAATCAAAATTCATGGTTTCTGATTTATGCAAAGGAAATAATTTGTCATACCAGGTTTCAAAAAAGACACTTTCACTGTGCTTGCCCGGAATAGATTTCCATATTTCATCTGCGGTAAAGCTGGTAATCGGTGCCAGCCAGCGAACCATAGCTTCGATAATATGATACATAGCTGTTTGAGCAGATCGGCGTGCAAGGCTGTTTTCCTGCGTGGTGTACTGGCGGTCTTTAATAACATCCAGATAAAAGCTGCCCATTTCAACAGAGCAGAAGTTATGCAATTTCTGATAAATCAAATGGAAGTTATAATTTTTATAGGCATCTAAAATTTCATTTTGTAGTTGCAGAGTCTGTGCCACCGCCCATCGATCCATCGCCAGTAATTCTTTTTCATCCAGCATATCGGTTGCCGGGTTAAAGCCATTAAGGTTGGCCAGCAGAAAACGCGAAGTATTACGAATGCGACGATAAGAATCGGCGGTGCGTTTAATGATTTCATCTGATACTGTCATCTCACCGCTGTAGTCAGCAGATGCAATCCACAGGCGTAAAATATCAGCACCTAAAGTGCCGCAAATTTTCTGTGGCTGAATTACATTGCCCAGTGACTTGGACATTTTCTTACCATCCGCATCAACCACAAATCCATGAGTTAAAACAGATTTATAAGGTGCGTGACCATTTATAGCAACAGAGGTTAATAAAGAAGATTGAAACCAGCCACGATGCTGATCAGAGCCTTCAAGATAAAGATCAGCAGGTAATTTTAAATTTTCTCTTTGTTCGAGTACGCATGCATGGGTAACACCAGAATCAAACCAGACATCAAGGGTGTCGGTAACTTTATCGTAATTTTCAGCATCGTCACCCAGCAGATCTTTTGCTTCCATACCAAACCAGGCATCAATGCCATCTTTCTCAATCAGTGTTGCGACTTTCTCAATTAAAGAAGTTGTGTCAGGGTGTAGCTCGGCGGTTTCTTTATGAGTAAATAAAGTGATGGGCACACCCCAGGTGCGCTGACGAGAGATACACCAGTCGGGTCGATTTTCTACCATGCCTTCAATGCGAGCTTTGCCCCAGTCTGGCATCCATTGGGTTTCATTAATGGCTTGCATAGCAGAAGCTTGCAGGCCATTTTGTTTCATGCTGATAAACCATTGCGGTGTAGCCCGAAAAATAATCGGTGATTTATGACGCCAGCAATGCGGGTAGCTGTGTTTTAATTTTTTAGATTTTAATAAAACTCCATTATCTTCTAATACTTTTAAAATAGCATCATTGGCTTTATTAACATGCAGGCCGGCAAACAATTCTGTGTCAGGTAAAAACACACCATTACCACCGACGGGATTATAAACTTCAAGGCCATATTTATTGCCAACAATAAAGTCATCCTGTCCATGACCGGGGGCGGTGTGAACGGCACCGGTGCCTGCTTCGGTGGTGACATGATCACCTAGAATCACCGGCACCTGACGTGAATAAAATGGATGCTGTAATAACTGGTTTTCTAATGCCTGTCCTTTGCAGCGACCAATGATTTTATATTCATCTGCACCGTAGCGATCCAGTGCATCTTTATGTAAAGCATCTGCCAGAATTAAATTAAATATACCACTGGATGTTTTTGCCCGAACCAGAACGTAATCAAATTCCGGATGCAGGGATACTGCCATATTGGCAGGCAAAGTCCAGGGTGTGGTTGTCCAGATAACTGCAGCAACAGGGTGTTCATTTGCTATGGCATCACAGGCTGCAAAAACAGCTTCCGCATTTACAGCTTTAAAAGCAACATCAATGGCGGGAGAGGTTTTGTCATAATATTCTACTTCTGCTTCGGCCAGTGCAGAGCCGCAGTCAAGACACCAGTGAACCGGTTTGCTGCCTTTATGCAAATGGCCTTTATCAATAATTTTTCCAAGAGTGCGAACAATATTGGATTCAAATTTATAATCCATGGTCAGGTATGGATTTTGCCAGTCACCTAAAACGCCGAGGCGAATAAAATCATCACGCTGTCCGTTAACCTGTGTTTGTGCATAGCCCCGACATTTATCGCGGAATGTTTTTGCGTCTACTTTTTGCCCGGGCTTGCCCACTTTCTTTTCAACATTCAATTCAATCGGCAGGCCGTGACAATCCCAGCCGGGCACATAAGGCGCATCAAAACCATCCAGCGTGCGACTTTTTATAATAATATCTTTTAAAACTTTATTAACCGCGTGACCGATGTGAATATTGCCATTGGCGTAGGGAGGGCCATCATGCAATATAAAAGAAGGACGCCCCTTGCATACTTCGCGAATTTTCTGATAAAGCTCGGCCTGCTGCCATTGCTTTAACATGGCGGGTTCGCGATTCGCCAGATTACCTTTCATTGGGAAATCGGTTTTGGGCAAGTTGAGTGTGGGTTTATAGTCGGTCACTATTTTTTCCGTTGTTAATTTTATAAATATTTATAAATTCAGTTTCGCCATCTCCGACACAGGCATTCGGGAATGACATAAAAATATTGTGAGAAAATCTCACAACAATGCAATTTTAGAGCAAGAGCTGTTTAGCCTGCTCGCTGTCTTTAATAATTTGTTCTTTTAATAATTCAAAAGAATCAAACCGTTTTTCTTCTCGCAGCTTGTGTTTGAATTCAACACAAACTTGTTCACCATAAATGTTTTTATTAAAATTAAATAAATGCACTTCCAGTTGCAGGTGTTCACCATCAACCGTGGGGCGTTTGCCTATATTGGCTACACCCGCTACTACTTCGTTGCCAATGCCCGATAATGTTACGGTATACACGCCACTTAATGGGGTGGCGTGGCGATGTAATTTTATATTGGCAGTGGGAAAGCCAATAGTGCGCCCGCGTTTATCGCCGTGGGCAACACGGCCGCAAATTATATAGGGTCGCCCCAGCATTTGCGCGGCATATTGCAATTCGTTATTGGCCAGAGCCTGACGAATGGCGGTGCTGCTTATGCGCTCTCCATTTAAACAATGACTGTGTGAGTTCACAACCTCAAAGCCGTATTTTTCGCCGGCTTTTTTTAGTAATTCAAAATCACCGGTGCGGCCTTTGCCAAAGCGAAAGTCGTCACCGATTACCAGATAGCGAACGTGTAATTTCTCAACCAGAATTTGCTGGATAAATTCATCTGCGGTTAAATCTGCCAGCCAGTGATTGAAGCGGATACATAAAAACTGATTCAGCCCTGTGTTTTCCAGGGCACACCATTTTTCTCGTAACCGAGTCAGACGAGCCGGCGCTGTATCAGGGGCAAAATATTCCTGGGGCAGAGGCTCGAAACTCATTATGCAGGCATCGATATTTAGTTCACGGGCTTTTTCAATCAGCATCGCCAATATGCTTTGATGACCCAGATGTACGCCATCGAAGTTACCAATGGTGAGCGCACACGCCTTATGCCGATCAGTTAAATTGTGTAAACCGCGAACCAGTTCCATGAATATAAAATGATGCTTGCCAAAAAACGGGCATTATACCCTAGATGGGGATGTCATTAAGAAGCTTTTGGCTATCTAGTCGCGAGCTAAAGACTCGCACTTACACGCAATTTAGACTTAACCGTAGGAGCGAGTCTTTAGCTCGCGATTAATGGCGTAAATGCCGAGGACGAAAACCGAATATAAACAGGGTGGCGGCATAAACGATCATGGCGATAAACACAAATCTCAGCAGGTAAGGAAGCCGCTCGCTTAACTGCCATTGATTCCATATTTCCAGTGATGGCGATAGATAAATAAGCAGACCCGCCATAAAGACATTGGCCAGAGTGATTTGCAGCAGTAATTTACTCCATCCATGCAGGGGCGTGTAGATACCCTGTTTTCGCAAAGCAAAATACAGCATACCTGCATTCATATAGGCAGAGGCGGAGGTGGCCAGTGCCAGCCCCATATGCGGGCCTTCGATATTGAGCATAATCATGGGCACGACAAACAGAACATTAAGAAACATATTGGCGATCATGGCTTTAATGGCAATACGCACCGGGGTTTTTGTGTCCTGACGAGCATAAAATCCGGGAGCCAGTATTTTAATAAAAATAAAAGCCGGCAGGCCAAGGGCATAAGCCATCAGGCTCAGGCTCGACATTCTGGCGTCATTTATATCGAACTCACCATAATTAAACAGGGTAGCCAGCAAAGGGGCAGAGAGCAGCAATAATCCCAGAGCCGCAGGGATGGCGACCAGCATCATCAGTTTTAATGCCCAGTCGAGGGTGGTATTAAACTGCTCGGCGGATTTTTTAGCATGGTGTTTGGACAGGCTGGGCAGAATAACGGTGGCCAGCGCAATGCCAAAAATACCCAGCGGGAATTCCACCAGTCGGTCTGAGTAATATAACCAGCTGACACTGCCGGCGACTAAAAACGAGGCGATGATAGTATCAAACAGTAAATTAATCTGAGCCATAGATGAGCCGATAATGGCGGGAATCATCAGTTTGATGATTTTACTCACGCCTTCGTGATGGCGTTTAAATTTAGGCCTGGGCAGTAAGCCAAGCTGTAATAAAAAAGGAAACTGAAACAACAGTTGAATTAACCCTGCTACGGCCACGCCCCAGGCCAGCGCCACTATGGGTTGATCGAAGTAGGGTGAGGCCCAGACCGTTGAGCCAATCAGGCAGATATTAAGTAGCACAGGAGTGAAGGCCGGCACCGCAAATTTACTGTAGCTATTCAGAATGCCGCCAGCAAAAGAGGTCAGGGCAATAAAGAAAATATAGGGAAAGGTAATGCGTAACATTTCACTGGTGAGCTGGTAGCGTTCTGCATCGTCCCAGAAACCGGGGGCAAAAAGCATTACCAGCAGGGGCGCGGCCAGAGCGCCGATGCTGCTGATCAGTAACAGGATGCCGCCCAGAGAACCGGCCACATGATTGAGCAGATCAAGCAGTGCTTCACGACTGCGAGTTTCTTTATATTCGGAGAAAACTGGTACAAATGCCTGGGAAAATGCGCCTTCTGCAAATAACCTACGCATAAAGTTAGGAATTTTAAAAGCGACGAAAAAGGCATCTGTGCCTCCGGATGCACCGAAATAAGAGGCCAGAATAATATCTCGCAGCAGACCTAATATGCGAGATAGCAGAGTCATAATGCCGACCACAAAGGTCGATTTAAGCAGCTTAGAGGGCATGGCGGGTGTGGGCTTCAGGTCGAGTTAGAGGTGACCCGTGATTAATCTTCCATTTGATTGACGATTTGTTCGTGGACATAAGCGTGTAAAATAATTTGATCTTCTTCATCCAGTTCGATGAATTCCATGCCATATCGATATGCTTCTTCTTCGTCGTCATTCTGTGCTTCACGATCTGCAGGTGTTGAAACGTTGCGAATTATACCTGTTATGCGAATATATTTCTGAAACCCGGCGACAAGTAGTTCAACTGAAATATCCAGTTTATCCCCTAGCTGGCCGAGAGCGGTGTCGGTTTGCAGTAGCGCGCCAGAAACACTGGTATTGAGCATAGTGGCAGATATGCTGTCATCGGTTGAGTCTTCTTTCTGCACAGAAACAACATGCTGGGCATTAACTCGCCTTGAACCACGCACCACAATAGATTCAACTTCACTGGGCTGGTTGAGATGCACGTGGGGGTAGGGTGTTGTGTAATATTTCAATACTGACGATTCAAAGCCATAAACCTTATTACCCTGCAGCATGCGAATCACAAACAGCTGCCCTTCTCGCAATATTGGCAGGCCGGTACCGGATTTTGGGGCGCTAATAATCAGGCTTCTGCCTGGAGAATGGCCAATGACACTGGCACTGAGTCTGTCTCGGCCATCTGCAGGAATAAACTGAAGTTGTATGTGATCCCCAAGTTTTACTTTAAAATCTACTTTTTCGTCGCCCATTTTCATTCTTTATTTTTTTGTTAATTAAATTAGCCCGTTTAAGAGGATATTAGTCTATTTTGGTTGACAAAACCTGCTGAAACTGGCATTTTACGCAGCCCTAGATTTTAATGTAACAGGATAAGACCCTTGGCAAATTCACCACAAGCAAAAAAACGTGCTCGTCAGGCTGTAAAGCGTCGTGATCATAATGCAGGTTTGCGTTCTATGTTCCGCACTTATATCAAAAAAGTTGTGTACGCAATTGATGCAGGTGACAAGGCTCTGGCTGAAACAGCTTATAAAGAAGCTCTGCCTGTTATCGACAGCAGCTGTAATAAAGGCCTGATTCATAAGAACAAGGCTGCTCGTCATAAGAGTCGTTTGAATACCCGTATTCGTTCTATGGCGTAATTCTTTCGCTTAAGAACATAAAAAAACCAGCATTTATGCTGGTTTTTTTATGTTCGCTATTTGTAGGAGCGTGTCTTTAGCTCGCGATGGTTACAGGCTGCTAAAATAATCAGTCAAGCATCGCGAGCTAAAGACTCGCTCCTACAATAGCACCAGATTATCCCGATGAATCAGCTCGACTTCATCCACATATCCCAGCAATGCTTCAATTTCACTACTGGGCCTGCCCTTAATTTTGGCCGTCTCAATAGCATCATAATTAATCAGTCCACGGGCTATTTCAGTGCCATCCGGTGTCACACAGGACACCATTTCACCACGAATAAAGTTGCCTGTTACCGAAGTGACGCCTACCGACAATAAGCTCTTTCCAGAGGTTTTAACAACATTCACAGCACCCTTATCCAGTTGCAATGTACCTGATACTTTGAGCTGGCTGGCCAGCCACTGCTTGCGTGCAGCTATAGGTTCACTATCGGGTAATAACAGTGTGCCCATTGCCTCACCGGCTGCTATACGAGTCAATGCCTGCTTATTACGCCCGCTGGTAATTAATGTGCAGGTGCCCGAACGTGCCGCACGTTGAGCCGCAGTGATTTTAGTGCTCATGCCGCCCATGCCCAGATGGCTGCCGCTGCTGCCAGCCATTTTAAGCAATTGTGCATCGCAGGCTTTACCTTCGGCTATCAGCTCGGCAGCAGGGTTATTGCGTGGATCTTCGGTGTACAGACCCTGCTGGTCGGTGAGAATAATCAGCGCATCGGCTTCCACTAAATTAGCCACCAGCGCACCGAGGGTGTCATTATCTCCGAAGCGAATTTCATCTGTGGCCACGGTGTCGTTTTCATTGATAATGGGGATTGTGCCCAGATCCAGCAGGGTACGCAGGGTGCTGCGAGCGTTTAGATAACGTTTACGGTTACTAAGGTCGTCATGGGTTAATAAAATCTGAGCTGCGTGAAGGCCATGCTGTTTGAAGCAGGATTCATAGCTTTGAATCAAACCCATCTGCCCCACCGCAGCCGCGGCCTGTAATTCGTGGAGTGCCGCAGGGCGAGTAGACCAGCCGAGGCGAGCCATGCCTTCTGCAACTGCGCCGGAGGAGACCAATAGAATTTCTTTGCCCTGTTCACGTAACTGGGCAATCTGCTCCGCCCAGCTGGCAATGGCTTCTGTATCCAGGCCTTTGCCATCATCGGTAACCAGAGAGCTGCCGATTTTAATGACCCAGCGTTTTGTTTGGCTTAGATTTAGTGACATAGTGTTTGTGGTGTTTGTGTTTATTTATTTTTGTTGTTTCAATATTTATTCTGTCATCCCGAGTGTAGCCGCACTACTGTCCGGAATAAATATTTTGTCGTTCCCGAATGCCTGTGTCGGGAATCCAGTGACTTTGCACTACCTAAAGCCGCTGGATCTCCGACACAGGCATTCGGAGATGACATTAACATAAAATAGACCGCTGTTATTTTTCCAGCGTTTTATTCTCTTCAAGATAATTCATAATATCAAATACCAGCTCTTTTGTGCCTTTACTGCTAATGGCAGAGATCTCATATAAAGGCCCCTTCCAGTTCAGTCGATCGACTATATCTTTGCAAACCTGTTGTGCATCTTCTTCCGGCAACAGGTCGGTTTTATTTAATATTAACCAGCGTGGCTCATCCAGCATTTCAGGGCTGTATTTTTCCAGCTCTTTTAATATTTTTTCTGCACTGTCTACCGGGTCGCTTTGATCGAAGGGTGCAATATCAACAATATGCAGCAATATGCGAGTCCGGCTTAAATGTTTTAAAAACTGAATGCCCAGCCCCGCGCCTTCAGCAGCGCCTTCTATCAGCCCTGGAATATCCGCAATCACAAAACTTCTAAATCCATCCACATCCACTACACCTAAATTAGGGTGCAGAGTAGTAAAAGGGTAGTTAGCCACTTTAGGACGAGCGTGGGATACAGAGCGAATCAATGTAGACTTGCCCGCATTCGGCATCCCCAGCAGGCCAACATCCGCCAGCACTTTCAGTTCAATACGCAGCTCGCGCCGTTCACCCGGAGTGCCTTCGGTGCATTTTCGCGGTGAGCGATTGGTGGAGCTTTTAAAGCGCGCATTGCCCAGCCCATGATAGCCGCCTTTGGCCACCAGCAGGGTTTGTTTATCTCGGGTAATGTCGCCAATCAGCTCTTCTGTGTCCATATCGTAGACCAGAGTGCCGATGGGTACGGTGACATATAAATCTTCACCGCCCTTGCCGATCATATTTTTCTTAAAGCCTTTTTTACCGTGCTCGGCTTCGTAGGTGCGAATGGTGCGAAAATCTGACAGAGTATTTAGATCGTGGCTGCCAATTAAAAATACATCGCCGCCATCACCACCATCACCACCATCGGGACCGCCTCTGGTAATGAATTTTTCACGATGGAAATGGATGATGCCATTGCCGCCATTTCCGGCAATCACTTTTATAGTTGCTTCATCGACAAAACGCATTGTTCGATTCTCTTTAGGGTGTTGCAGGGTCTAAGCCTGCGTTGGCCGAATAATTTTTTTTAAAAGCGAAAAGCATTTTTTCCGCAAATGAACGCGAATGCACGCAAATAAAAGCAAAATCGTTAAATAATATGTAGTTCGCCGTAGCCGCACAAATAAAATATTCGCGCTTATTCGCGTTCATTTGCGGAAAAAATGCTTTTAAATAATATTTGTAGTGTAGATCTTTTTCCCTGAAATATTTTTCAAGGCTAAAAAAAAGCCCCGCCGTAAAGGACGAGGCTTTTTTTATCTATCAGCCTGAGCTCTTTAAGCAGGAACAACGCTTACCGTTCTACGGTTTTTAGGGCCTTTAATTTCAAACAGTACACGACCTTCCGCTTTTGCAAATAAAGTGTGGTCACGACCCATACCAACATTATTACCAGCGTGAAATTGAGTGCCACGTTGACGAACTAAAATATTACCGGCTAAAACCTGCTGGCTGCCGTATTTTTTAACACCAAGGCGTTTGCTTTGCGACTCGCGACCGTTGCGAGTACTACCCGCCGCTTTCTTATGTGCCATTTTACTTTCCTCTTCTTAAAACAGGTTTAACCCCGAATTAACCATTAATTGCGGTTATTTCGATCTCAGTATAAGACTGACGATGCCCTGTTCTTTTTTGATGATGTTTACGACGGTGGAATTTCATGATTTCCACTTTCTTACCACGGCCGTGAGATTTAATAGTGGCTGTAACTTTACCGCCATCGATTGTGGGGCTACCAATTTTCAGGTTAGCGCCATCGGCGATCATTAATACCTGATCCAGCTCGATTGCATCACCTTCATTACCTTCTAGCTTCTCAACTTTAAGGTATTCGCCCTGGGCGACTTTATATTGTTTACCACCGGTTTTAATCACTGCATACATGACCGGAATACTCCAAAAATTCTGTTCACGGAAAGGGCGGGAATTGTAGCGACTTGCCGCCCAAGTCTCAAGGGATATTATGGCTAATATGCTCGTTTTGGGAGAAATAATCCCAAATATGGGTGATTTACTGCCAGCTCGGCTTGTCGTGAGCCATATGATACCGGATAATTGCGCGTCTTTAGCCACAATCAATCTCTACATTAATGAATATTGACCATATAAAAAGCCTGGTTGCCGAGGATATGCTGTCCGTCGATGCCCTGATTCAGCAGCGTCTGTCATCGGATGTGGTGCTGGTGAACCAGCTCAGCCACTATATTATTAATTCGGGTGGCAAGCGTCTGCGGCCTTTACTCACTTTAATGGCATCCCGAGCTTATGGCTATGAGGGTGAACATCACTTTACCCTGGCGGCGATTATCGAGTTTATCCACACCGCCACTCTATTACACGACGATGTAGTGGATGAGTCAGAAATGCGCCGAGGCCGAGAAACCGCCAATGCCATGTTTGGCAATGCCGCCAGTGTGCTGGTGGGGGATTTTCTCTATTCCCGTGCATTTGAAATGATGGTGGATGTAGAGAGCATGAAAGTAATGCAGATTCTGGCAGAAACCACCAATGTGATTGCAGAGGGCGAAGTGATGCAGCTCATGAACTGCCACGATGCCGATACCAGTGAACAGCGTTATCTGGATGTAATCCACGCCAAAACCGCCAAGCTGTTTGAAGCGGCCACTCGCCTGGGTGCTATATTGTGCCAGCGTTCAGTTGAAGAAGAAGATTCCATGGCAGCTTATGGCATGCATCTGGGTACAGCATTTCAGTTAATTGATGATGTGCTGGACTACAGTTCATCCAGTGAAGAGATGGGCAAGAATGTTGGCGATGATCTGGCCGAAGGCAAACCCACCCTGCCATTAATTTATGCCATGAGAAATGGTAATAAAGAGCAATCGGCCATAGTGCGTAAAGCGATTGAAGAAGGTGGGCTGGAATATATTGATGAAGTGATGGCGGCAATTAGAGCAACCGGCGCGATTGAATACACAGAGCAAACCGCTCGCAAAGAAGCAGAACTGGCGATTCATTATATTGAGCATTTGCCTGAATCAACTTACAAAACCGCATTGCAGGATCTGGCAAAATTTTCTATTGATCGTTCATCCTGATTACAGATAATAATACCTACAATAAAATATTTCTTAACGTCTTTATCTTCAGCGTGTTTGAGTTTAAAGGGTAGTGAACTTCCCCCAAATAAAACGGACGATTTAAATGCAGGCATAATTTTCTTCGTATTCTACCGGTGTCATGTAATTTAAAGAAGCATGCCTGCGCTTTCTATTGTAAAAAACTTCTATGTATTCAAAAATACTTTGCCTTGCTTGTGATCTTGTTCTGTAATCTTCGTGATAGCCCCGCTCATTTTTTAGTGATCCGAAGAAACTCTCAGCAACCGCATTATGCAGGCATTCACCTTTCCGGCTCATGCTACTACGAAGGTCATTGTTGCTCAGCTGTTAATGATAACTACCAGAGGCATAGGTACTGCCCTGGTCTGAATGAACGATAATATCGTTTACTTTTCCCCTTCGCCAGATTGCCATTGTTAAAGCATCCTGCACGAGCACTGCGTCATTTTTTGTACTCATTAACCGTGTAACCCGATTCTCACTGCATGTTTCGCCATCTGCGATGAGGTCTTTATGGATCTTAGGTGCGCCATAAACCTCGCCCGACTGTTCATGCGAATGCTTTATCTTTACCGTTAACGCTTTGTTCTCAAGTGATCGCTGACTCTCAGGGCGGTCAAGCCAGTCATTATAGCCACTAGTAGACACATCCAGCGCTTTGCAGAGTCGTATTAACTTGTATTCTTTGCGGTGAGCACGAACAAACTCGTACTTCAGTCCAGTTCCTTCGCAAAGAATACGGCGGCCTTTTTTAGGATTTCATTCTCCTCTTTGACACGCTTAAGTTCTTGTTTGGCTGCCGTTAATTCAGATTGATCTTCTTTCTTTGGACGACTTTTCTTCGCTGAAGCCACGCCACCTTTTTTATCCATTTGTTCTTTCCAATTGTAAAGTTGATTTCGTCTGATGCCCAATTCCATGGCTATGGCGCTTGCTGGGTGATCTGACTGCTCCATTAAACGAAGGGCTTCTAGCTTAAATTCTTTTGTATAAGTATTGTATGGTTTACGTTGTTTACTCATTGGGACACTCCTCTGAGAGACTAAAACTCTCTGATTAAAAGTGTCCGTTAAACTGGGGGAGGTTCACTCCGTCCCCTTTGATACATTTGTTACTCATTAGATTATTAATAAAAACTAATAAAGCACCGTTTATCAATCTCATCCATATAGGGGATGGGTATTTCTCAAATCTCTGTTTATAATTCAGATAAATTTTACTAATAAGCGATTGACAAAGATAAATATAATTGATGATTTTGAGTTAAGTAACTGGTATTCAGCGCCTTATTCAAACATAAATAAACCTCCGTAAATATTTGTTCATCTTTAATTGAAAGATATTAAGTTAATAATATAAGTATTAACTTATATATGAAATAGGCAATGATTTAAATGTATAAAAGAACATTCCAGTCCCTGTTAGCAATAAGCTCCCTGTTTATGATAAGCACTTCTGCACAAGCAGAATCAGCATTACGCGTCACCTGTGAAGAAGCTGACGAGGGTTCCAAAATATATATAAATGGTAAATATAAAGGTGATTGTTCTTCAGCTCTTTTCTTACCCGCAGGAAATGTAAAACTACGGGTTGTTATGCCAGTTGATGATGAATATGAGAAAGTATATGAAAAAGAATTCTATTTAGCTGATAACTCTGCTAAAAAAATTGAGGTAAGTTTATCTGGGCCTCAGTTATCTGTTGCTGCCATAAAAGAACGCAAGCGAAAGAAAGAACAATTGGAAAAGGAAACAGCAAGCGCTGCTTTAATCAAAGCAAAAAAAGGGGATGTGAAATCCATGAAAGCCGTTGCTCAATATTATGAGCAGGGTACAGGCCTGCCACAAAATTCAAAAAAAGCAGAATTCTGGAGTAAAAAGGCAACCTTAACAGAGCAGCGGGCTGTAGCTATAAATACTCTAAAAAAAGCTAAAGCAGGTGACGTGTATGCAATGGAAAGTATGTCTCGATTCTATACTAATGGCGAGGGTGTAAAACAAGATAAAAATAAGGCAAAAAAATGGGAGCACAGGGCCAAACTTTTAACGGAAAAAAACAATGCAGAGTCAGCTTTGCGTGCGGCAAAATCAGGCGACATTGCATCAATGAGAAAGATTTCTAGCTATTACGCAGATGGAACAGGGATAAAGAAGAATCTAGCTGAATCACAATCTTGGAGTCAGAAAGCTCAAATAGCAACCGATAAACAAAATAAGAAAGCTCAGAAAGCGAATTCGAGAAGGAAGGCCGAAAGAGAACTGGAGGAAATTTCTTTTTTTGGGAACACAAAAAGTATGATGGATAAAATGAACTCAATGAGTCGTAAACCTGGCTCATCTATGTCTGGCTTTACTTACGTAACCCTGTCCTGGGGTGGTTTAACCGCCGATATAATAAGTTCCCCTTATATAACAGTAAAAATGAGTGTATTGAAAATGAAGATAGCTTCTCGACCATCAACATTTGGCAATCCAAATTCAATGATCGCTAAAGCTTACGCTCAAAAAACACAACAATATAAACTTTAATGTATAAAATTCACGGGTTAAAAAAATGTATAAAAGCTGTTTTCAATCATTATTTAAAATATGCATCTTATTTGCAATAAGCAATACAGCAAATTCCGAGTCTGCATTAAGAGTTGCCTGCGAAGATTCAGATGAAGGCTCTAAAATATATATCAATGGAAAGTACAAAGGCGATTGCTCTTCCGCACTTTTTTTACCCGCAGGAAATATAAAACTGCGCGTCGTTATGCCCGTAGATAGTGAATATGAAAAAGTGTATGAAAATGAATTTTATCTAGGCGACAACACAGCTAAAAAAGTCGAAGTAAGTTTATCTGCACCACAATTGTCTATTGCGGCTATAAAAGAGCGCAAACGAAAGAAAAATCTGCTGGAAAAAGAAACAGCAAGTGCTGCTTTGGTAGCCGCTAAAAAAGGTGACTATAAAGCAATGAAGTCTGTTTCCCAATTTTATGAACAGGGTACGGGACTGGCACAAAATTCTCAAAAAGCAGAGTTCTGGAGAAAGAAATCAATCGTAACAGAGCAGCGTACTGCCGCCTTAGAAACACTAAAACAGGCGAAAGCAGGAAATGCCACTGCAATGAGAAGCATGTCTCAATTTTATGCTGAAGGGAAAGGCGTCAAACAAAATACAAAGAAAGCAAAAGCATGGGAAGACAAGGCAGATGCCATTCGTGCAGAAGCAGCTTTACAGTCGGCAAAAGCAGGCAATATTAGTTCAATGCGAGAAATTTCTAGATATTATTCAACTGGCACAGGCGTAAATCAAGACACATCTGAGTCTAAGTCGTGGAACAATAAAGCCGAGCTCGCAGTTAAAGAAAAAAACGATAGACAACAACAAAGACGTAAAAGTATAAAATCAAAAGCCGAATTAGCAAAAATTGACTTTTTTGAGAATACAAAAGGAGCATTTAATTGGGCCGGTGAGATCATGCGAAAGGACCCACATGACGACCCAGGCGGTGTGTCTTCGGTTTTTTTGACCGGCCCATATATATCAACCTTTGCTGCAGTATCAGACATAACGATAACCGGCCCTTTCAATATAACAAAGGTATCTAATCTTAAAAAAGATATATCATATAGACCATCAAATTTTGACAAACCAAATTCGATGATAGCAAAAGCTTATCGCCAGAAAAATCAATACTAATTTGAATTTTAAGAGAAGTAATCTAAACATATTATATGAACAAAATTATTTCACTATGCCTGACTCTATATTTGAGTTTTTTTCTAAATGGATGTACAAGCCCGTATAAACGGGTATCATATTTTATTTCAGACCTTGAAAAGCAGGAAATTATAGCGCTTATTGAAAATCAATCTGAAGATCTGAAACACACAATCCTCAAAGAGGTTGATTCCAGTTTTTACGGCGATAAGAAACAGATAAAACATTCTGCTAAAGAATTATTATTTAGTTTTCTCATGACAACGACTAAGAATAAACTATTAGCGGATGAAAAATTTGAAAGCGTGCATAACGTAGTTGGCAACAGAAATCTTAAAGTACGCGAAGCTTTTGCATTAACCTTTTCTAAATATTTAACAGACAAAGCCTATCACTGTAAGCAGCCTTTATATTTTCAGTATTATAAAAATCGATATGGAAGTAATGGCACAGACACCCCCTGCCAAAATAAAATACCTTTCAATGTTCTTTCAAAAGATAATGTTGAAGAGGTAACCTGGCTGGACCCAATGAGAGTCAAGTCTATTCATCTTTTATTTGCAGGAAATGGAGAAAGCATAGCATCCAGATTTGGGCATATTTCAATAAGATTGATTATTTGCCCTAAAAATAATTTCAGTAAGGAAGCCTGTGACAGTAATCTTTATGAGCATTTAGTGCTGGGATATAGGGCGCATATAAATGAATTTAAGATAAGTACCTTAAAGGGATTGATGGGGGATTATCGGTCATATCTATTCGCAAACAATTTTATGGACGTGTATCAGGAATATGCTATTGGTGAATTTCGTGAAATCTACTCTCTACCTCTAAAGTTAAACAAATATGAAAGGGAAAAAACAGTAAGAACTATGTCAGAAATTCATTGGGGTTACACAGGGGATTATAAATATTTAACCAAAAATTGCTCTAACCTAATGCAAAATGCTTTAAAGCATACATGGAAACAGTTTTCACTAGACCCAAAAATGAATGAACTTTATTGGAGACCAGATAATTTTTTTGAAGAAATGAAATCCAGCGCTTTAACAAAATTTGAAAAACTTTCAGATTTAGTTAAAGCTGAGCAGGAAGGCTACTATTTTTCAAGCACAAAACCTATTTATGAAAAGGCTTTAAACCTGGTACGTGATGCGATGCATAGCCCTTCTTTCTCTAATCTGGATGAATATTTAATAATAGACCCTGCAAAACGCCACAGTACTGTTTTAGACGATGATTCTTTTTACGCAACCATTAAAGACAACAAATATTTGCTAGAAGCTCAGTTGCTTCTAGAAGAGCTTTCCATTATTCGATTTGAAAATCGTATGATGGCAGAAATGGCTTTCTATTTTGACAATAACGATATTGATAGCATCAAGACCCATATGAGAAATCAATTAAAAGATGATGAATTTAAAGTATTTTCAAAATGCATATTAGCTCCGGTTGTAGCATTAACTAAACCACTCAAAAAGAAGAGTGGAATTCCAGTAATGACTGATATTGATTTAGTTAAGAGTAAGCGCTATTCATGTAAGTCAGCTGAAAACAAGGTTCATTTAAAACGTGTCAGACTGGAAATGCACAATCTTGATCCTGATAATTGGGCGCCAATAGAAGCAGCAATGTATTACTGGGTTAAAAGCCTGGAAAATGTAGGGCACTATATAGCTCTTCAAAAAAACCAACTTGACGTTAAACGTTTAAACTAACGAGCAAGGATTTAAGTAATAGGTGAAGCATGAGAGATAAAAATAAATTTTTACTTTATATAGTGACATTGTTTTTTTCCGTATTAACATTAACTATTCCAGTAGAAGCTAATACTAAGCTTCAAAACAGAATGAAATTATTAGAAAAGCTGGATATGCTTGACGCTATTGATTTTCAAGACGCGATAAATGCCGCAAACAACTGCACATCAAGGAGAAATTTTGACTGCTCAAGAGATAAAATTTCCAGAGCAAAAAAACTCGCCTCAACTAAAGCTCAAAAACAAAATTTATCCTACGCTCAATTGGCCCTAAAAGAGGAAATAGATTTTGTCAGAGAAGAAGAAGAATTAGAAAGACAGCGTATAGCAGAAGAGCGACGCATACGAGAAGAAGAAAGAAGAGAGCGTGAACGACTGCAGGCTGAAGCCAAAAGGCGTGCTGCTGCAGAAAAAAAACGTGTTGAAAGACAACAAACCTATGACAACATGAAATGGTATTTCAATGAGGTCAACAAAAATTTAAAACAAGGGGTTGCCAAGCATAAACAATCAAGACAAAGAGTGGCTAATCGCTGGGCTAAAATTGAAAGAGATAACAAACAGTTATATGCAAAAAGGCATCGTGAAGCAAACCGCATTCATGAGCAAAAACAACGGGCTCTCCAAAAACGAAAACGCCAGCAACAGGAGAGAAGGCGTTCTCAACAAAGAAGAATTGCATCAAACAATGCTTATGCCAGTCAAGCCAAACAAAGAAGAGCAGAACGTGAAGCCAAACAACGCAAGCAAAGAAAATATGAAAAAAAACTTGCTGAACAAGCAAGATTAAAACAAATGCGTGCGGATTTCTCTCGAAAAAATCCTAATTATACTAATAAGACAAAAAGCGCTTCTCAAAGCACTGGTGCTCGTAATGCCCTTTCTGCATCCAGTACTAATTTAACTCGGTCATCTGCAGCGACAAGTTCAAAAAGAGAGAAACATGGGAAACAGGTTTCGATTATGAATTATGGGTCAGGCACTCATAAGTCATTTATAAGTAATGCCTGGGATGCTGCAACATATGGGGTATACAGCAAAGCGAAGGATGAAATTGAAAGATCCTGTAAAGCCGCTGGATTTGATTATGTATATGAACCCTCACTTGTCATTCACCAGGGAAAGTGTAAAAAACTGAACCCAACTAGCGAAACTAGTTGGTCGTGTACAGGTAATGGTCGTGCTCAATGTTATAAACATGGCTATCCTTCTGAAGTTCCAGGTTCGAAACCAGAAAATTACTTCAACATCCCAAAAAGCAACTACCGTACATCTTTCAGCAAGATTTATTAATTACAAACTACAAATAAAGAGATAATCACATGCCTGTTTTTAGTATATTAATATCATTAGCACTAATGGTCTTTTTTTCTTTTAGTGCAATGGCTGATTATTCTTCCAGCGTAGATAAAAATGGATGCTGGGATGGAATGGTTCCTTTTACTCAGGGAACTGGATCATGTCTTTACAAGGTGAGCACATCATGGCCTGATAAAACTAAATTCAGAGTCAAGTGGGGGAATCGTTGCGGTCATCGAATGTACATAAAATTCTGTAACGAACGAACTGATAAAAGCTGGGATTGCGGAGCTTCAGGAATAGGCCCAAATAAAACTCATTCCTGGTCAACATATAATGCTACTGGACGCCACACAGTTACAGCTGTGGGTTCTGTAAAAGGCTCAAGTGACTGGACCTGCGCGGGTAAAATCACTGACTGGAATAATGATCCATCCGACATTACTTTACCAAATACACCAAAAACAATAGCCACAAATCAAAAACGAGACAGCTGGGTACATTTTTTTCATAGAGGCTTTGGCTCAAATGGATCTAAAGATTCTGGCAATAAAGGTAACGTCATCAAAATAACAGTTGATAATCGATATCGCACTAAAACCACTCCTTTAGCTTCTACCAGTATTGTTGGTCCACCAAGAGCAATATGTGATAAATCGAAAGCTCTTTCTCTGGCATCTGGAAAACACTTTTACACCTATAAAACAAAAGGCGCCAAATTTATTCTTTCAAAAGGTGAATGCAAAGCGATAGAACTGCCATCTGTGGAATTTGGAGGCATCAAATAATCTTTAGGTCAGACTTAACTGGCTTTTAAAATAAATACGATAATTTATTTTAAATACTTAGGGTTAAAGAACAATTAATTCTAATATTAGAAACAGTTGCTCTCTGTCCCCTTTTTGTGCATTAGCAGCGTGTACTGCTTCGCAGGACATAATTTCCCGGCTTCGACTGAAAAAATGAAAACACACCCAAAGCATTCATTTTAATTCGACAGCTTTTGTAGGGTGATGATAATGGCTCGCCCACAAATACCCCCTGACCCGGCATGGCAACGCTTTTCCAGTAGGCTTCCAGTATTGTGTTTCCATTAAGATAATGACTCATTAAAATACCTGGATTTGAAAACTTGGCTAAAAAATTACAGGGTTCTACGACGGTTCCATAACTTGCAGTTGCACCCGCATCGAGCCATTTTAAAATACTCATTTGATATTTGCCGAACAGCACGCCTCCCGTTGAGGTTAAATGATCGGCAGCAGCACCGGCAAGAAAATGATTGCTCGATAGTTTTTTTACATAAGTATTTCCAGTGAAATAAAACATCACATCTTTTTTATCCTCAATAAAATTTTCGTGAACAACTTCTGTATTGATTATTGAAGATAGTTGTTTAATTATTTGTGGAAATATTGCGGAGCGAACGCTACGGTTTTTATCTGAAGTGCTAAGCAGGTAGGCTGTGCCTGCGGGGTGACTGTAATCTGCCTGCACGCCTTTACTAAGTGTTTTCCTGATGTTTTCTATATTGCTGCCAGCCAGCATCATGCTGGGTCTTATTTTGTAATCATTAAAGGGTTGACGGCTATTGCTATTGTAATAATCAATAGTCTTTGTGGTTTTACATCCAGTGGCACAGTATTGCTTGTTGTAGCTCAGTGAAAAAGCAGAAGTGATTGACATGCATCCGACTTTATAAGGCTTTGACCAGGCCAGAGCATAAGCCTGAATTTCTGTATCGGTTTGTTTCTGTACCTGCCGGTATATTTTATTGAATTCGCCTGGGGTGATAGATGATCTCGGTTTTTTTATGGATATGTAAATAATATTTTTTTCAGGAATGGCGCGTAGTTTTTTATAGAATTGCCCTGTTTCCACACTGGCTGGATCATCTTTGTTAATAATTAATGCAAGTGTTTGGTTGTTTACGGTTTCAGAGCCGAGCGCCGAAAAAGTATTTAAAAATAATAAAGATAAAGAAATAAAAATTAGTTTTGTTTGCATAAATTTCGAAAAAATATTTAGTATCCAGGAAGGCGAAAATTTTTCTATTTTACAGAAGTTTTTATTGAGCAATCAATCTATAATCTTTTGGTCTATAGTTCATGGTCATTTCTTTTATCCTGGTACATTTGTTTATCTGCCAGCTCAAACAGCTCTTCTTCTGAGCTGGCATTATCTGGATAAATCGCCACGCCAATACTGATACCAGCATGTATCTGGTTTTCATTCAGGTAAAAACTTTTTTCGAAAGCGGCTTTTATTTTTTCGACCACCATCATTGCTTTTTCTTTGTTGTGGATGTTTTCTAGTATTAGAATAAATTCATCACCACTGCGTCGTGCCAGGGTGTCCCCCAGCCTTGTGCAGGCCAGTAGTCTTTCCGATGCGCTCTGTAATAATTTATCTCCGGCCTCATGTCCGTATTTATCATTGATATGCTTAAAATTATTTAGGTCCATAAATAATACAGCTAAACGGGTGCGAGATCTGTCTGCCTGTTTCAATGCGTGTCTTAATCGGTCGAGCAAAAGATTTCGGTTGGCCAGACCGGTAAGGCTGTCATGATTAGCCTGATGAAAAAGATTATCGGTTTCCTGCTTGCGAGTTATTTCATGGAGGTGATAGATTTTTGCGTATTTCAGCATAACAAAAAAGGCAAGAATGGCCGCCAGGAATATAACCAGTAATAAGCCTCTGCTTAATGTGTTCCAGCCTGGCTGATGCTTGATCACTAAAACAAAAGGCTGTGACTTGTTATTTAATTTTTGATTAAAAATCAGTTTTGGAAATAGAATAGATTCAATTGTATTTGGTTTGATTCCTGGTTGCTGATACAGGGTTCCTTTGTTTTCATTGTCATAAAAATCACTGTTATAAAGTTTTAAATTATATTCAGTCGTGATGGAGGGCGTGTTTTTAAACAGAGATTTTGCCAGTATAACCAGTATGGCATAACGATTTTCTACGCCAAAACTGTGATCATGTGCAGAAATATTTGCGCCATATTTGATAATGGGCTTATAAATTAAATAAGCCAGATCACCTTCAGCCAGCGTAAAGGGTTCGCTGGCAATAGAGTTATGATTTTTTATAGCTTTTTTTAAAGAGTCAAGAAGAAATGAGTTTGAGCTTACATCCAGCCCCAGTATTTCTTCTGATTCGGGTCGAAATGGTTCCATGAAAGTAATTGGAATATAAAAATCTTTTTCCTTGGCTATTTTCCACAGACGATCTGTTTCATAGCTAAAGTTTTTTATTTTAAAATTCGGATTTACTTTTCGTCTGAAGTTGCGTTCAAATCTGGCTCTGTCTTTTTTTAGTATTTTTTCAGCAATCTCAAACATAAAAATATGAGGATAGCGTTTACTCATCTGTTTTGCGTAGTTGCGAATTTTTTGTCGGTTATTTAGCCCTACTGCACTTGTGGTGGCAGCAAAGCTTTCGATAACCGTTTCATTTATTTTTATCTGTTCAGCAATTAGATTATATAAACTGTTTGACTGCTTGTTAAAGTCATCTTTCGCAGATTCAATGTCGGACTGGATAACCGCAGTAATGGGAATGATGGCTAATGTTAGCCATATTAAGATGGTAATAAGGTAAATGCGTTTGGGTAGATTTATATTTGTTGTCATTGAAGTATTATAGGTTTAATTAAATGTGCGCTAGTGAATAGTCTGGTCTGGAATAGAAATCGTATAGTAACGCTGCAGTTGTATATCCGTACTCCAGAAAGTTTTATTCAGCCCTGCTTTTAGTTTTAATTGCTGCACAAATTCTCTGGGGTCGGGTAGATTTTCCCATACCGCAGGTAAAAAGGTGGCCTGATGTGAGCCGGATTTTAGCACAAGCCCATCTATCCCTGGTTGCAGTTGCTGAAGCAGATCATTTTCAGATATGCAATGCATATCTTCGGGAGGCATCAGTATTGAGATATGAATATCGAGCTGATTGTATTCGGTTTCTGTTACCGGTGAAAAGCGAGGATCTTTAAAGGCGGCAGCGAAGGCGTGTTCGCTTATATCTGTTATTAATGATTGATAAGCTTTTAATGTGCCGATGCAACCGCGTAACTGATGATTTATATTTAATGTAACAAAGGTAGCGAGGTGCTGTTTTAATTCAGCGCTGTATTCATTGATATTAATGGGCAAGGGCATTTTATGTTTTAACCCATATTCTATGGATTGTCGGGCAATATCCAGCAGGGTATTTTTATCGTTCTGTGTCAGCTCAATGGAATGCATAGGCCCCGTATCCTACTACGCGATCTTTGGGGCCTGCGGTATCACCTGAGTTTCTTAAATCCAGGGTTTTAACTTTTAGTCCTTTTTCTTTTGCCAGTTGTAACAGGCCATTAATCGGGTTGCGGCCACAGGCCATATCATAATGAAGTTGCTCGGGTTGCAGGCGTTCGATTGTCACTGAAGTGGTTCGATCCATTTTCTGTGCGGTGGCATAATCATTGTAATGACTTAAATCAGAACTGATAACAATCAGTGTTTCATCACCACCCCAGACAGCTTCTAATATTTCTGCCACATCCTTTTTGCTGGAGTCACCGACAACCAGTGGAATAAGCTGAAACTCATCGAGCATAATTTGTAAAAAAGGCAGCTGCACTTCCAGACTGTGTTCGTCAGCATGGGCCTCATCAAAAATTTTTACCTGGGGAAATTTAAGCAGATTCTGAATGGCATGTTGATTGACTGGTACGATTCCCAGCGGAGTTTCAAAACCATCATAACTCACGGCGGCCAGCCCGGGGAACGGAACCCTATGGGCGGGCCCCAGTAATACCACATTGTTTATTCTATCGGCCACCGGTGCAATGCAGGCGTATGCACTGGCGGCAATTGAGCCAGAATAAATATAACCGGCATGGGGCGCAATAATGGCTTTGGGCGGCGTTGAATTTTGCTGTGCCTGGGCAAGATAGGTTTTGATATCATGCTTAAGTTCAGATGCATCATCAGGATAAAACAAACCTGCAACAGCTGCCGGGCGAACATTGTTCATTTTGACCTCCGATTATGCATTTTCTATGACTTGCAATTTATCTGTCAAGAGCCATATATATTCTATGGATAGTAATATTATAGCAACTCGGTACTGGCATAAGCTTGATGAAAATCGTGTGCAGTGCGATTTATGCCCCCGCTATTGTAAATTAAAGCAGGGTCAGCGTGGCCTGTGTTTTGTGCGTGCCAATGAGGGAGGTGAAATTGTTTTAACCAGCTATGGTCGTTCCAGTGGTTTTTGTGTGGACCCCATAGAGAAAAAACCACTTAATCATTTTCTGCCCGGAACCCCGGTGCTGTCCTTTGGTACGGCGGGCTGTAATCTGGCATGTAAATTTTGCCAGAACTGGGATATCAGCAAATCCCGTGAAACAGATATTCTGGCGGATCAGGCATCCCCGGAAAAAATTGCCGCAGTGGCAAAGCAGCTGGGCTGCCGCAGTGTGGCTTTTACCTATAATGACCCGATTATTTTTCATGAATACGCCATCGATGTGGCAGCGGCATGCAAACAGCAGGGCATTAAAACCGTTGCGGTGACCGCAGGTTATATTTGCGAGGAGCCCAGGAAAGAATTTTTTGCAGCGATGGATGCGGCGAATGTGGACTTAAAATCCTTTAGTGATGACTTTTATTTTAAGCTGACCGGCGCCCATTTGCAGCCGGTACTGGATACACTGAAATATCTCAAACATGAAACCGATGTCTGGTTTGAATTAACTACGCTATTGATTCCGGGCAAGAATGATTCAGATGAAGAGTTGCAGCAAATGACTCAGTGGGTGGTGGAGAATCTTGGTGCGGATGTGCCTATGCATTTCAGCGCTTTTCACCCGGACTGGAAAATGAGGGATATTCCAGCCACACCTGCAGAAACCTTAAGCCGAGCCCGTAATATTGCGCTGCAAAATGGTGTGCATTATGCCTATACAGGAAATGTGCACGATGAAGATGGCGAGAGCACTTACTGCCATCAATGCGGCAATAAACTAATAGGTCGAGACTGGTATCAGCTGAGTGACTGGAATCTCGATAGCCAGGGCGGCTGTAATCAATGCGGCACCCGCCTGCCGGGTGTATTTGAAGCTCACAAAGGCAACTGGGGCGCAAAGCGTAAACCGGTTAATTTATCTATAATGTGAGTAGTGATAAGAGTTTAAAGCTGCCGAAATAGCTCCATATTCAGGGGTAAATAAGGTATCCTAGGGATACTCTGATTAAGTATGGTTAGAATTAGGCTGAGAAAAAATGGCCTTTATTTTTCACGAAGTGAGGTGGAATAGTCGCTCTATTGCAACGAACTTCGAGGAAAACACAGGCCATTTTAGCCAGCCTGAAATAATCAGACTTGATTAGAGAATCCCTGCAGTTAGTGTTTGATCAAGAGGCCGGTCATTGAGCAAAGGTACTTTGTACATCATATCCGCACCTTCGGGGGCAGGTAAAACCAGTCTGGTTAAAGAAGTCGTATCGGGTGTTGCCGATGTTATGGTTTCGATTTCAACCACCACTCGTGCAATAAGAGAAGGCGAGCAGGATGGGGCGGATTATCACTTTGTAGATAAAGAGCAGTTTTTATCTATGGTAGAACACAGTGCTTTTCTCGAACATGCCAAAGTATTTGATAACTATTACGGCACATCGCAACAGCATGTTGAACGTGAGTTGTTGCAGGGCAGAGACGTTATTTTAGAAATTGACTGGCAGGGTGCGCGTCAGGTGCGCCGATTGATACAGGACAGTCAGTCTATATTTATATTGCCTCCGTCTACCGCAGCATTAAAAGAGCGGCTGGAAAATCGTGGACAGGATGATGAGACAATTATCCAGCGACGTATGCAGGATGCAATAAATGAAATGTCCCATTACGCAGAATTTGATTATCTTGTGGTGAATGATGATTTCGATCAGGCGCTGCAGGAATTGAAATGTATTATCAGGTCGAATCGTTTAAGCCAGTTGCGGCAGGAACGATCACTTGAAAAATTACTGATTGATTTATTGAATCAGGATTAACCCAACTAATATTTATTGAACTGAAGTTTTATTTTAAGAGGAATAACATGGCTCGTTTAACTGTAGAAGATTGTTTGCCACACGTAGATAACCGTTTTCATTTAGTGCTGGTTGCTGCCAAGCGCGCACGTCAAATTGCAATGGGTGGTGAACCCCTGGTGTCTATCGATAATGATAAGCCAACCGTACTTGCATTGCGCGAAATTGCAGAGCAGAAAATTGGCCCGGAAATTTTGACTCAGGTTGTAGTTGAAGAAGAACCAGAAATGGATCTAGATGCCATTGAGAAAGAACTTAAGCAGGAGATTAAAGGAGCCATTAATAATCCTGGCTAATTTTTTATGGCAATAAATCCTGAACAATCACCCTCAGATGTAACGGATTTATATGGAGACCCATCCCGTTTCCTGATTTCTGATTTGTGTAAAATAGTCGAAGACTATATGAATCCGAGTCAGGTTAAGGATGTTTACCAGGCCTACCTTTTCGGTGCTAACGCCCACGATGGTCAATATCGTAAAACCGGCGAGCCCTATATATATCACCCCATTTCAGTTGCTCGAATTCTTGCAGAAATGCATATGGATGCGAGTAGCGTGGTGGCGGCGATATTGCACGATGTTATCGAAGACACAGACGTCACCAAAGAACAGATTGTAGAAAAGTTTGGCGAAGATGTGGCTGAGCTGGTTGATAGTGTCAGCAAACTAACCGAATTTAAATTTAAAAATAAAAAAGAACAGCAGGCAATTAATATACAGAAAGTATTAATTGCGATGGCGAGAGATATTCGCGTCATTATGATTAAGCTTGCAGACCGCTTACATAATATGCGTACCCTGGGGATTATGCGCCCCGATAAGCGTCGTAGAATCGCCAAAGAAACTCTGGATATTTATGTACCGCTGGCCAGAAGACTGGGTATTAATACTCTAAGACTGGAATTAGAAGACCTGGGATTTAGAGCCTCTCATCCCATGCGTTATCGTATTCTTGATAATACAGTGACTCACAGCGGCGGTCATAGAAAAGAATTAATCAAAAAAATTCATAATGCATTAACCGCAAGACTTGGTGAGCTGGAAATTGAAGCCGATGTTAAGGCAAGAAAAAAACATCCCTACAGTCTCTATAAAAAAATGCGGAGTAAAAATCTCGCCTATAAAAACATTTTTGATGTGTATGGCATGCGCGTTATTGTGGATACGGTAGATGACTGCTATCGCGTACTGGGTGCAGTGCATAATTTATTTAAGCCCATACCGGGAAAATTTAAAGACTACATAGCCATACCCAAAGAAAATGGTTACCAGTCTTTGCACACGGTTATGTTTGGCCCCCACGCCATTCCGCTGGAAGTACAGATAAGAACCGTTGAAATGGATAACTTTGCAGAAACAGGTATTGCTGCACACTGGTTATACAAAGAAGGGGATGGCACAGGTTCATTTGATGTGCAGGCACGAACCCGTGAATGGTTAACGGGCATTCTTGAAATGCAGCAAAATGCGGGCGACTCGGTTGAATTTCTTGAAAACGTTAAAGTTGATCTGTTTCCAGATGAGCTTTATGTGTACACACCAGAGGGCGATATTATGAAGTTGCCCAGAGATGCTACTCCGGTTGATTTTGCCTATGCCGTGCATACCGATGTGGGTAATACCTGTGTGGCCTGTAAACTCGATCATCGATTTGCACCATTAAATACACCACTCTACAGTGGGCAGACAGTAGAAATAGTTACCTCAGCAAGTTCGCGGCCTAATCCTTCGTGGTTAAATTATGTGGTGACCGCCAGAGCCAGAACCCATATACGAAACTATCTGAAAAATCTGCATACCGATGAGGCGGTCGCCCAGGGTACTCGATTACTGTCTCGATGTTTATCAAATAAAGATACAGCACTGGAAGATCTGTCACCAGAAGTGATTGAGCCAGTATTAGAAGAATATGGTTTTACAACGCTAAATCAGTTGCTTGAAGATATAGGTCTGGGTAATCGCCCCGCCAGTTTTGTCTGCAAACGTTTATTCCCTGATGAAGAAGTGGATGAGTCTGAACAGTCATCAACAGAAATGAAATCCTTAAGCCCGTTAGATATTCAGGGCACAGAAGGCATGGTGGTATCTTATGCCAGATGCTGTCACCCTATTCCTGGCGATCATGTGGTTGGCATGCTGAGTAAAGGAAAGGGCATGGTAGTGCATCAGGAAGGCTGCAAAAATATTATTAATGATCGTTTGCAGCAGGATCGTATTGTTGATGTGCAATGGGCGAGTGAAATTAGTGGTGAATTTACCTGTTTAATGAATTTGCATGTGAGTAATGAAAGAGGCGTGCTTGCCAGACTGGCAACCATTATTTCAGATGAAGGTGCAAATATTGAACATGTTGAAGTAGAAGATAAAGATGGACTATCAACCATTATCTCATTTAAAGTTGCAGTTCAGGGGCGCAAGCATCTGGCAAATATAATGCGACGATTGCGGCGAGTTAAAGCTGTAATGAGAATCTGGCGAATACAATAATTAATTTAAAGTAAAGAAAAACAATGAATAAAAAAATCATATCAACAGATAAAGCACCACAGGCGATTGGCACATACTCTCAAGCTGTTAAAGTTGGCACAACGGTTTATATATCCGGTCAGATTCCACTCATTCCTGAAACTATGGAATTATTGGAAGGCAGTGTTGAAGAGCAGATACATCAGGTATTTAAAAATTTATTTGCGATAGTAGAAGCGGCCGGAGGCAATTTTTCAGATATTGCCAAGTTAAATATTTTTTTAACGGACTTAAGTCATTTCCCTACGGTTAACCAGGTGATGGCAGAATATTTTTCTGAACCCTATCCTGCGCGGGCTGCCATTGGTGTTGCAGAATTACCCAAAGGTGCGGCAGTTGAAATGGATGCCATAATGGATTTAAGTTGAAGCAGAAAATTTTAAATTCCACATTAAAATAAATTAATGGATTAAATATTGGCTACAGCCAGTCAAAAGAGTTTACCGCTTACCCACCTTAAAGGAGTGGGGCCGCGTATAGCTGAACATCTCAGTAAAATAAATATCAATAATATTGAAGATGTTTTATTTCATTTGCCATATCGATATGAAGATCGTAGCCGGGTAATTGCAATAGGCGCATTACGTGCAGGGCAGGCATCGGTCATTGAGGGAATCATTGATCATGCGGAGGTTGCTTTTACCCGCAGAGGTAAAAGCCGACGCATGTTGTTATGCAGCATTTCAGATGGCACTGGCAGTATTCTACTACGCTTCTTTCATTTTAATAAAATTCAGCAAGCTAAATTAATTAAAGGTTGTCGCCTGCGCTGTTTTGGTGAAGCAAGATTTGGTGCATCTTCACTGGAATTAATCCATCCCGAATATGAATTAATTACAGATTTAAATGAGGGTGAAGTTGAAGATCATTTAACGCCTGTTTACCCAACTACCGAGGGCGTGCATCAGGCTTTATTAAGAAAAATCTCAGCACAGGTTTTAATCCTGTTAAATAATGAAACTATTTTTCAGGAACTGGTGCCTGCAAATCTTTCAGCACAGTTTGGTCTGTTTTCACTAAAAGCCGCCCTGGAGTATGTGCACAGGCCGCCCACAAATGCAGATCTGGGATTGTTGAGTAATGGCTTACATGCCGCGCAACAACGTCTGGCTTTTGAAGAATTACTGGCGCAACATTTAAGCCTGCAAATGGTGCGGCAAAAGACCCGGCAGTATAAAGCGTATCCATTAAAATCTAAAAAAGATTTAGTAAAAAAATTCCTGGCTGGCCTGCCCTTTGAAATGACCTCTGCCCAGAAAAAAGTAAATGAAATAATCCTGCAGGATGTAGTAAAAAAAAATCCAATGATGCGGCTGGTGCAGGGCGATGTGGGTTCAGGAAAAACAGTAGTGGCTGCACTGGCCTGCATTAAAACCATTGAATCAGGTTATCAGGCAGCGGTTATGGCACCAACAGAAATTCTTGCAGAACAGCATTATCAGAATTTTAAAAACTGGTTGCAGCCATTGGGTATAGAGGTTGCCTGGTTATCCGGTAAATTAAAAGGAAAAAAACGTGAGCACATGCTTGAGTTAATTGCATCAGGCAAGGCCGCAATGGTCGTGGGTACACATGCTCTATTTCAAAAAGATGTGAAGTTTAATAATCTTGCACTGGTGGTTGTAGATGAGCAGCATCGTTTTGGTGTGCATCAGCGACTGGCATTGAGAGAAAAAGGTGAGACGGGAGGTTATATTCCGCATCAGCTTATTATGACCGCCACACCTATTCCCAGAAGTCTGGCAATGACCGCTTATGCGGATCTTGATTATTCAGTTATAGATGAGCTGCCTCCCGGGCGCACGCCGGTGACAACGGTTGTTATTCCCGAAGACCGGCGTGATGAGGTGATTGCTCGTGTAAAAAATGCCTGCGCTCAGGGTAGACAAAGTTACTGGGTGTGTACGCTGATAGAAGAGTCGGAATTTTTACAGTGCAAGGCAGCAGAAGATGCGATAGTGCAATTACAGCAGGCACTACCTGGACTGAAAATCGGTCTGGTTCATGGCCGCATGAAGACAGATGAAAAACAGCAGGTGATGCAACAGTTTAAGCAGGGAAAAATAAATATGTTAGTGGCCACAACAGTGATTGAAGTGGGAGTGGATGTGCCCAATGCGAGCTTGATGATTATAGAAAATGCAGAACGTCTGGGGCTGTCGCAATTACATCAGCTGCGTGGACGTGTAGGCCGAGGCAGTGAGGCCAGTCATTGTGTGCTTATGTTTAAAAAACCGTTATCAGAAAATGCAAAATCCAGACTGACAGTCATGAAAAAAACCAGCAGCGGTTTTGATATCGCAAAAAAAGATCTGGAACTACGTGGGCCGGGTGAAGTTTTAGGTACTCGACAGACTGGCCTTATGCAATTGCGTATAGCCGATATAGTGCGAGATGAACCTATGTTGGAAGATGTAAAAAAAATGGCGAATTTAATGCTGGAAAAGCATCCTGAAAATATCAGCTTGTTAATTGATCGCTGGTTAGGGCATTTTCAGCAATATGGTAATGTGGGTTAAGACCAGGCTAAATTGGATTTATGCAGAAAAATTGACTATGTATTCTGTGCAGCAATGATTTATAGATGTTAGGGAATTAGAAGCAAATAATGTTAAAAATTTTCACTCAAGATAGCTCAACAGTAAACAGCAAAAATAGCTCTAAAATCTGGGATGAACAGGTGAAGCTGGTAGCGAAGAATGCTGCCATCAGCAATGTAGTGAGTTTGGTGCTGGCTTTATTACTGGCCTCAGTTTTATGGGAAGAAATGCCATTTCTGGTAATGATTGGCTGGTTGGCTTATATGACGCTGATTGCCGCACTAAGAATTATTACAGCGTATCTGGAGAAATCTAAAAATATCAGTGACCATCTGCATGATTTATGTGGTCGCTGGTATTTGATTTCAATATTATTTGCTGCAGCCGGGTGGGGCGTAGCGGCATATTTGTTATTTCCAGAGAATCATGTCGATCAATTGATTATGGCTTTTGTGTTGTCAGGCATGGCTGCTGGAGGTGTGCCTGTATTGTCGCCCATTATCAAAATTTATTATGCTTATGTTGCGTTAATATTAATTCCACTTTCAGTGCGTTTATATCAGTTAGGGCCTGAATATCATTTATTAATTATTCTGGTTTTAGCCTTTATGTTCATTATGGCTGTGGCGGGGAGAAGAGTTAATAAAGCGATGATTTCAACTCTGGAATTAAGATTTCATAATGAGTCACTGGTAAAATTTTTAAGCCATGCTCGAAATGAAAGCGAAGATGTTAATGAAGAGCTGGCAGAAGAAATAGAAAGTAGAAAACGTATAGAGAAAGAACTTAAAGCTGCAAAAGAAATTGCGGAAACGGCCAGTAAAACAAAAAGTGAATTTCTGGCAAATATGAGTCATGAAATAAGAACGCCAATGAATGGTGTGCTAGGAACATTGCAGCTGCTTAAAGATTCTGAATTGTCAGAAAGTCAGAGAGAGTATGTGTCCATTGCTTATAATTCTGGTGAATCATTGCTGGCAATACTCAATGATATTTTAGATTTCTCAAAAATTGAAGCGGGTAAAATGACGCTTGAGTCTATACCTTTTAGTCTTGAGCAAACCATAAATGAACTAATAATTTTATTAAAGAGTAAAGCGGAAGAACGAAATGTTAAACTAGTTTCCGAAATAGATAATAAAGTTGCAAAAGTTATAAAAGGCGATTCCGTTAGAATCAGGCAAATACTCACTAACTTAATGACCAATGCAATTAAGTTTACAGAAAATGGAGAAGTGAAAATTAAATTAACAGTGCTTGATATTAATGATGCTTCAATAAGAGTGAAACTGGAAGTTATTGATACAGGTATTGGAATCCCGGAAGAAGCGCAAAGAAAATTATTTAATTCATTTACTCAGGCAGATGGCTCAACAACAAGAAAATATGGTGGTACAGGTTTGGGACTGGCTATCGTCAGACAGCTAGTGACTATGATGCACGGTCGACTGGGAGTAGAAAGTAAACCGGATGAAGGTTCATGTTTCTGGGTTGAGCTGGCTTTTGAAATTCTGGAACAGGAAACAATTGAGAATGAAGTAGAACAAAAACAGGATTCTGATATAGTTTTAAAAGGGCGGATATTACTGGTTGAAGATAATCCAGTAAATCAGGTTGTCGCTAAAAAAATGTTAGAGAAAATAGGCCTGGAGTATGAACTTGCAAACAATGGCAAAGAAGCTCTGGAATATCTTGCTACGGATAAAGAATTTAAACTGGTATTAATGGATTGCCAGATGCCAGTGATGGATGGTTACGAAGCAACTACTGAGATTCGTAATCAGGAAAAGAATTCAACTTCAACCCATCTTACAGTGATTGCAATGACGGCTAATGCTATGGAAGGTGATAAGGAGCAATGCCTGACTGCAGGAATGGATGACTATATTGCCAAGCCTGTGAAATTAGCGGATCTCAGAGCGGTGCTGGGTAAGTGGTTAAATCACAGTTAATACTTTACACATCATAGCTTAAAATCTGTATCATATACTTTTTTATAAAATCATTTAGTCATATATGTCCGGTTACTATTCACAGTTGAAATGGCACAGGCGAAAACAATGCCTGAGCAATAAAATGCCTTGTGGAATTTATCACTGGTTATTTGACTCTGGCTCTTTGACCGCAAAAATAATAAATAAGTGTCCGGGAAAATTTAGTGTTCAGCTGATTTCTCAAAAACGAACAACCCCTACGCCAGATGAAATTCGATTTTTAGGTTTAAGATATAGAAGTCATGCAATGATTCGGCAGGTTGTTTTATATTGTGATGACAGACCTTGGGTATACGCACGTTCTATTATTCCAGTTACAACTTTGACAGGTCCATTAAGGCGACTCGCGCATCTGGGGAACAAACCACTTGGTGCTGTTCTTTTTTCTGATCGTTCTATTTTGCGTGGGCAGGTTGAAGCAACGTCTATGGATGACAGGCATGAAAATTATAAATGGACAGGTATGAGTAGTGGTTATTTGATCTGGGGTAGAAGGTCGTTATTTTACAAACAAAGTAAAAAATTATTAGTCAGTGAATTTTTTCTGCCTGATATACCGGCTTAAACTATTTTTTAATGGCGATCATTTTTAAAAATAATTCGATTAACTGATTAACCAGTTCATCTATAGACATATCATTAAATTGATCGGTTGTTTGCAGGCATTTGAGCAATAATACTTCACGTATCATACCCTGATACATTAAAGCGGCGGCTTTTACATTGCGTAACTCTATGAGCCCCTGATTATCTAATTCTTCCAGATTAAATTCTATATAATCGGTAAAGCTTTTCCAGCGATTAAGAAAAAATTCACGGCTGGCATTGCTGCCTTCTAGCTGGCTATGCATTTCCATTTTTAGCAGGTCAGGGTGATTAACAATACTGTTTACAAACACACGAGTCATGCTACGCAGTACAGGCTCAAAACTTGTATCATCAACAACAACTGCCTCGACATAACTTTCACGGGTACATGAAAATTCATGCAATACAGCTTCATACAGCTCATCTTTAGAACTGAAGTGGCGATATAAAATAGCAGGACTCACACCTACTTCTTTTACAATTTCATCTATTGAAACGCCATGAAACCCACTTTGTGCAAATAAACGTTTCGCGACATCAATAATGGTGATGCGACGTTCTTTTGCGGATAACCGTTTGGTCAAGGAATAACTCCTTAGTTTTTTATAGAGGAAAAAAAACAGGTACCAGCCACGCTGATACCTGTTTTATATGCCTGATTCAGATTAAGATTTTTTAATCATGAATTCGTAAGCACCACCAGCTTCTGCGCTAGACATCAGTTCATTGCCAGTTTGCTTGCAGAAAGCTTCAAAATCTTTTACTGAGCCTGGGTCAGTAGCAACAATTTTTAAAACCTGGCCACTTGATAATTCATTAATGGCTTTTTTTGCACGTAATATAGGAAGTGGGCAATTCAGGCCTTTTGCATCTAATTCAGCGTCGAAACTCATAGGTTTCTCCTTAATAATTTAAAGTTAGTGAAAATTTTTGCCGATCAAGTTAGTGATCGTTTACTTACAATAGCTCTCTACCGCTTATTTGTCAATAAAAAGCATTTTTTTCCGACAGATGTATAACGCTGCAGTGTTATAATTTTGTGTGTTAACCATTAAAAATCAATGCCTTATTGAAACAAATGACATCTGATAATGATTTTTGCGCCTGTGGAAGTGGAGCAGTGGCTGGTGATTGCTGTCTGCCTGTAATCCAGGGTAGCAGGCCAGCGCTAACTGCCGAGCAACTAATGCGTTCTCGTTATACAGCTTATGCCATGGGAAATAGCGATTATTTATTGCACAGCTGGCATCCGCATACGCGCCCTCAGTCATTGCATTTGAATGCGGGTGAAGTGTGTTGGACAGGGCTTACTGTCAATAGTATTCAGGCAGGTCGGTCAGGAGATAAAAAAGGCGAAGTTGAATTTACCGCAAGCTATGAGCAATCTGGGCAGAATGGGCAGGTGCAGGAAAACAGTCGTTTTGTATTTGAGCAGGGGCGCTGGTTTTATCTGGATGGTGATACGCAAAAAGCAGAGAAAACGGGCAGAAACTCCCCTTGTCCCTGCGGCAGCGGCAAAAAATTTAAACAGTGTTGTGCCTGTAAGTTGTAATTATTTTTCCAGAAATATATCACCGCCCTGATTAATAGACAGATTTATTTTTTCCAGACCAATACCATTACATGGACCGCCTGCACAGTCACCTGTTTCTATATGGAATAAAGCGCCATGTACCGAGCACTGGATTAATGTTTTATCATGATCCAGAAAATCATCTGGTTGCCATTCAAGATTAATTCCAGCATGGGGGCATTTATTGTTGTAGCCATAAACCTCTCCATCTTTTTTTATGATAAAAATATTCCTGGTTTTGCGGCCACTACCTATTTCAAAACCTTTAGCACCAGGATTTTCTATTTCATTAATGTTACAAAGTTTATTGCTCATAAGTATTTAGCTCAAATATTAAAATCAATTTGATGTGTACATTAGCAGAAAGTTTGATGAAATGTCTGGTATATAGTTATCAATCAGAACTACATAATTTAAGTGGCTGAGAATTTCTTTGTAGAAGAATATTGTAAGTACCTACTAATGAATTAGTTCGAAGTATGTCATAATTCAGCTATGCAAACGCTTATGTCTGAAAATAGCTCTCTGTTCCTGATCGCCATTATTTTTGTCGGTTTGGCGGTATTTATAGTCTGGTTACTGGCACAAATTAAGCAGTTGAAATCTGATGTATCCAGCCAGTTAAATAACCAGCAGGATAGCCTGAAGGATGAGTTAGTTAATAGCCGCGAAAAACAGGCAGAGTCATTATCTGAATTGCAGCAAAATCTGGAGCGTCGATTTGGTGAGATGATGGGGCAGCAGGTTGAACGGTTTTCAAAATTTAGTGAATCTACTCAAAATACATTGCATCAGCATCGTCAGTCATTCGAAGAAAGACAACTGGAAACCCTGAAATTACAACAGGAAAATTTAACTCAGGGAATGGCTGAAGTCCGCAAACAGGTAACTGATGCTTTAAGTCGATATGGGGATGATTTGGGTAAACGAGTTGAATCACTCACTCAGACAACAGATAAACGATTAAAAGATATTAGCGGCCAGGTTGAAAAACGTCTCAGTGAGGGTTTTGAAAAAACCACAGCTACTTTTGCTGATGTTGTAAAACGACTGGCACTGATTGATGAAGCACAGAAAAAAATTACCGAGCTGTCAGGAAATGTAGTAAGTCTGCAGGAAGTGCTGGCAGATAAACGTTCACGAGGTGCATTTGGAGAAGTGCAATTATCAGCACTGGTTCGCAATGTAATGCCTGAGAACAGTTTTAAATTTCAGTATGGGTTGCCCAATAATACTCGAGTAGATTGTATGCTGTTTTTACCTGAGCCTAGTGGAAACATTGCTATAGACTCCAAGTTTCCATTAGAAACTTATCGGCGTATCACTGATATGGATATAGGTGATGCTGATCGACTGGCCGCCGAGAGACAGTTTAAGCAGGATATTCGTAAACATATAAAAGACATTGCAGATAAATACATTATTCAGGGTGTAACATCAGATGGTGCAGTTATGTTTATACCCGCAGAAGCTGTGTTTGCCGAAATTCATGCACACTTTTATGAGCTGGTTGAAGAAGCGCAGAGAGCCAAGGTGTGGATCGTGTCGCCAACGACATTAATGGCTGTGCTGACAACTGCAAGGGCTGTGCTTAAAGATTCGGCAACTCGTAAACAGGTGCATATTATACAGGATCACCTGATTGCACTATCAAAAGACTTTTCTCGTTTTCAGGTGCGTATGGATAAATTATCAACCCATATTCAACAGGCAAATAAAGATGTAGAAGATGTAAATACGTCTGCAAGAAAAATAAGCAGTCGGTTTGAAAAAATAGAAAAAGTAGAAATGCTGAATGAAGAGCCTGCGAAGCTACTGGTTCAGGATGAAGATAAAAATGAAGAGCAGTAAATCATTATTTGCTAATATATGATTGGCATATAACATATTCGATGATACCTAAATCGCTATATTTTATGTGTAAAAAGCACATACATGGGCTCATATTAAAAATCAGGAAAATTACTCAATCTCTGTCTATACTATAAAAAATATAGAAATAAGAACATTGTTGGGGATGATATGGAAAATTTTGAAGATCGCCGAGCTGATGAGCGGTTTAGCCGAAATGAAGAGCTCAGTTTAAAAATAGTTTTTTCATCAGAAAATCCTGGGTTACTGGGTAAAAAACTGGCTGGTGAAACTCTGGACATTTCTGCATCAGGGTTAAGAATTGCGTTGCCATGCATAATTAAAGTGGATAGCGTATTAGATATATGGGTGACATTCCATAAAGATAACAGGAAGTATTTTTTGACCGGGAATGTGAGATGGTGCCGTGAAAACCCGGATGCTTCCGGATATTTGATAGGCCTGGTTCTACGAGAAAGAACGGATACAGTAACAGACCTTACTAGCTGGAAACAGAATTTCAAATAAAGAATTTATTTAAATATTTTTGTTAGAGAAATAATCAATGAAGAAATGCACGTTCTGTGAAAGCATAGTAAGTCGTGAATTTTTTATAGTGGCGATTATTATAATTGCTATTTATTTTTATTTTCTAGCATAATTTTTTTGATTTGATTTTTATTCATAAAGTGTTGAGATTTCAAAAAAGCCTTCATCATCTTCTTTTCTTCGGTATTTACTGATACGACAATCACTAATTAATGATTCGACGCGCATTCTGTGTCGTCGATTATGATCAAGTTCGCGCCGAGGATTATGTGCGTGTCTTCGTTCGGGACCAATATAATACTGGCTTTCAATATAGGTGGTTTTGTCGATAGTCATTTTGAACTGTCCATGTGATACGCATATAGATCTAATAGTTCTCTATTGTATGACTGTCAATTCATGTAACAAGTTATTATATGACCTTCTATCTGAATTTAAATCTATATTGAGCTGGATCAATAGCTTATAACTTTAATTAAAAAATATATTTAATAATAGAATCCTGACTATAGTTTTTTAATTTTTATATACAGCAAATAATTATATTTTATAGATCCATTTTATAGATAAGCATAATAAATTCGAAAGTGCATGGTATCTATGTTAAAAAGGGTGCATAAAATAGTTTTATAGATTCCTCTATAAGGCAGACATATAATTTTAATTTATGCGGGAGAAGGAATGCAATGCCAAATAAGCATCCCATTGTTGCAGTGACTGGTGCATCCGGTGCTGGTACAACAGCCGTTCAACAGGCATTTAAAGAAATCTTTCACCGTCAGGATTTGACAGCCTCTTTCGTGCATGGCGATGGGTTTCTAAAATATGACAGAGATGAGGTGTGCAAAGTTATGGCGCAGGCATCATCTAGTGGCCGTGTTTTAAGTTGCTATGGCCCTGAGCTGAATGATTTTAATGCGCTGGAAGCATTATTTGGCAACTATTCAACAACAGGGCGTGGGCGTCTTCGCTGCTATGTAACAGAAGAAAATAAGGCTGACTTCGATCAGCCTGTGGGCTATTTTACAGAGTGGATGGATGTGCCGGAAAATACTGATTTATTATTTTATGAAGGTATGCATGGAGGGGTTGTATCGAATAGCTGGACAAGGCGAAAAATGAGTCCGTCACATAATGAAAAAGTTATAAAGGAGCGGCGTAATATAGGTAAGCAAACTGGAGTAGATGTTGCTCAGTATGTGGATATGCTAATTGGTGTCGTGCCAGCTATAAATCTGGAATGGATACAGAAAATTCATCACGATATGCATTGCACTAAAACTTCAACAGCGGCAGTAACAGACACAATTTTATCTCGCCTGCAGGATTATATTCATTTCATTGTGCCACAGTTTTCATTAACAGATATAAATTTTCAACGCATGCCGGTAGTAGATACATCTAATCCTTTTGTCGCAAGGGGAGTGCCGAGTGAGGCTGAAAGTGTGGTAGTAATAAGATTTAGAGAGCCAAAAAAATATAATATGCCTTATTTACTTAAGCGAATTGATGGGGCTTTTATGTCGCGTGCGAATACAATGGTGATTGATGGTGGTGAAATGCAGCATGCACTGGATATTATCTGTGCGCCTATGATTGAGAAGTGTTGTGGTCGTTAGATATGAGCTCTATTTTTTGCCGATGACGTGTTGATCATAACCGCCTTTTTTGCCAGTCAAAGAAATAGCATCACTATCTCCGCCATTGCCATTTTCTGATGAAGTAAAGCTACTTTTATTCTTTTTATATTTGTAGGGTTTTGGCATGCTTTGTTTTTGATAGCTGTTTATTTCAGCTACAGGTGGTTTATACATAATATAAGTAATGCCTAGTGCGCCTAAAACTGCAGTAACCACCAGTTTAATAGTTAAAGAAGAATTTGATTTTTTATTTTTCATGATAATTAATTATTAAGCCGTTGTATTAATATGACGGCCCTTATCTGTTGAGTTCTTTTTGCGGCCATCTGTGTTTCTACTGTTCTGGTTGCGGCGTTCCTGGCTGGAGCGTCGCTCTAATCTTACTCTTAATATAAGTTTTCGTCGATCACTTAGTCTGCGCCTGATTGAGTGCCTGGGGTTCTCCTGTTTATTTTCATCAAAATAAACAGGGGCGTTTTTTCTGTGACGTTTGAAACGAGAAAAAGTTTGTTGAGCACCAGGTATGAGTGGAATGTTGGCCATAAGTCTGCAAAATTTTTTTGAACCCCGATAGTTTAATCGGCATTAACATGCAAAACTTTAATTTGTAAAATCATATCAACATAATATTTACAAACTAAATAACCAGTAATATGCCTTCCGTAGCATATTCAGTGTGGCAAATAAAACTATTGCAGCAGCATTGAGCTACCTGAAACTCGTTCAAGTTTATAGTTTAGAAAGCGGTGCTTGCCGCCAGTATTAAATTTAACAACAGCAAAGCCATGATGGCTGACCTGGTCGATGGTGACTTCCTGCCCGGTGCCTATTACTCGAGCGCGATCACCAATATTTAGAGACTTTTCTTTTTTCATTTGTGTGTACTCCCACTAACTATATTCAAATAAGGGACGTAATTTCATCAAATTACAGCTTAAACTTAGACTAAATTATTAAGTAAAGCAAGTATCTCTATGTTTTTTATAGAAAAACAAGATTAACGGCCATCATTTAGGGCGACTTTGGTTATTATATCGGCTTCTGCTACAGGATTTCTAGCAGGAATTTGGGGCATTCTGCTGGTCAGGCGAGTGTACTGGTCATGTAATAGATACTGGTAAATAGTCGTGTAGGCCAGCACATTGCTCACGTATTCACGGGTTTCTGAGAAAGGAATGGTTTCAATCCATCGAATGGCTTCCATGGGTTGGGTTTCAGGCAACCAGGCCTGGACTCTGTGGGGCCCGGCATTATAAGCAGCAGTTGCTAGTGCATACTGGTTATTCAGCCGTTTAAGCATCTGATTCAGGTAGCCGGTGCCAAGCTTCAAATTAGTATCTGCACTTAGCAGGCTGTGTTTTCCTCGGTATTTTACGTGCATATTTCTGGCAACAGTTCTGGCTGTGCGTGGCTGAATCTGCATAAGACCCAAGGCGCCCATGTGAGATCGTGCATCCGCCATAAAGGCGCTTTCGCGGCGAATAATGGCGTAGGTTAAGGCGGGCTCAATGCTTTGTTTGCTGGACCAGGCTTCGACTTTGTCTTTCATTGGCAAAGGAAAACGTAACTGAATGTCATCCCTGTAATCTGTCTTTCCCATGGTGTAAATCGCTCTGTCGTGCCACAGCCATTGTTGAGCCAGTTTGGAAGCTGCCAGTTTCTGTCTTTTGTTTTTTAATGACAGGATTAGGCTATACCATTCGCGGCGAGCATCCAGTATTTTGCCCAGTTTATATAGTTCTCGGGCGCGCAGGGCAGCAGGGTTATAGCTGATGCTTCCTATTTCCATTTTGCTGAATTCAACCGGAATATCTTCAAAGGCGTAAGGCAGGTTCAGATGGTCAGCTGCCAGAAATCCATAGTAGCTGCGATGAGCCGATAAGTGATGAAAGATGCCATCCGCATCGACGTTATTACCCAGCTGATCCTGAGCGTAGGCCCACCAGAATTGCCAACGCAAATCTGACTGTTCAGAGGCAGGCAGATTTTCAATGGCGGTCACAGTCTGTGGCCAGTTTTCGTGGCGTATGGTTGTGCGGATGAGCCATTCACGGCTGTATTTGTCATGATACTGATCTGCAATTTTACTCAGCCAGCCATAGGCGTCAGGCTGATGTTTTCTGGCCATAGACAGGCCAATTGCACGGTAAGCCAGTTGAGTCTGCTGCTCTGAAAAAGAGTGGGACTGGTTAAGTTTCTGCCAGAGCGCAATGGCCTTTTCCGGGTCTTTATTGCTCAGTCGTTTGATGGCATATAAACGTATAGTCGATGCCATTGGGTGCTCAGATTTTAACAGCCTGAGTCTGGTGGCAAGATGAGGGTGGCTGCGGAGTTTGATCCAGCTATTAACCCAGTGGCGATCTACAGGTGAAAGCGATCTGGCTAGGAAACGAGAGAGCTGAGTCCGGCCTTTTTTTATGGTGAGCTCAATACGTTGCCATGTCAGAGCATTTGTCTGATAACCCGCCTGCTTCCATTTACTAAACACGGCATCGCAGGATTTAGGCAGGGAAACAGGTGATAGCCAGAGTTTGCTGGCATCATCAAAAGCCAGAGTCTGTTTGCCAGTGTGAATCAGCGCATTCAGATAGCTGCACTGTAAACTTATACTGCTCTGTGGCTGGTAAATTTCAATTAAATCATTCCAGTGCTTTCGTCTGGCATAATGACGAATCATTTTTCGCCTGAATTTTTCGCCAATCAGGGTCTGGTCATTCATTTGAAGAAAATTCTGTATCTGCTGCTTATTTAAGCTTCCCAGTTGGCGCGTCAGATTTCTGTATTGTAAATAAGGCAGTAACGGGTAGTCCTCAAGTTGCAGGCTCAGACGTTGCAATGTTCTGTAACTGCGGTTTTTTAGTGCCTGCTCAGCCTGCAGATAAATTCTTCTCTGCTCTATAAATGGATCAGAATCGAGGCGATCAATATTAGTTTCAGAAATTAAAATACTGGCTGTGGGTAAAAGGCCCGGGCTGGCGTTTGCTGCTAGAGATAACAGTGTCAGTGCTGCCATAAGGCCAGGCCTTATTAGAGTGACGAAGCTAAAGGACTGTTTATTCTGCAGAGGCATGTTATTTTCGCAGTGATAGCTTAGGAAAAGACCTAATATCAATAGTTTAGACGAGATGTTTGATATATGTGTGAAAGCTGTCACAAATAAACCAGGGCTGTAATCAGGGGTATTCTGGTCTGGCTGAATTACTTTTTATTACGGGCGTATTGACCATATTTTTTAGCGTATTCCAGACTAAGTTTCTGCGCCCTTTTGCGGTCTTCTTTAAGCAGCTGTTTATACAGTGCGGATTTATTTTTATTGCCTCGTACATCACCCTGTGCAGCAGCAACATGAAACCAGGCATAGGCAATGGCTGAATCAGGAGGGACACCTCGACCATTGTAGTAGGCGATACCAAGGTCTACCTGAGCACCGGCATGACCCTGCTCGGCTATTTTTTTGAATAGCTTAACGCCCTTTTTATAATCACGTTTAGTACCAAATCCATTAACATGCATTTTTGCCAGATTGTATTCTGCATCGAGAAAATTTTGTGCGGCAGCTTTCTGATACCATTTAAGGGCAAGCTTATAATTCTTTTTAACGCCCAGTCCTTTTTTATATAAATCAGCCAGTGTATTTTGTGCTTCGACGTTGCCAGTATCGGCTACTTTCTTATACCAGATAAATGCATTCTTATAATCCTTTTTACCATCAACACCCCTAAGGTAAATTTTAGCCAGATTGAATTGCGAATTAATATTGCCTTTTTTGGCCGCTTCATTAAAGAGCTCAAAAGCCAGCTCGGTATTTTTGCGAATACCGGCATTACCCAGATACATAATTGCCAGATTATTCTGTGCCTCGGTGTGCCCTTGTTCAGCTGCTTTGGCATACCAGTAAGCAGCTTTCTGGGGTTTGGATGAGATACTTTTAATGTTCTGGAAATATTTACCAAGACTGAACTGAGCATCAACATCTTCCAGTCGAGCGGCTTTTGTTAGCCAGTGAATGGCTTTTTTCTTATCCGCCTTAACCAGTTTTCCATTAAGATACATATGGCCAATAATGCTCTGCGATTTAGCATGGCCAAGCTCAGCGGCACGCTTATACCACTGAATAGCGTTGTTTATATTTTTTCTGTCACCCTGCTGCTCCATATACAGATTACCCAGCATGAACTGAGATTGAATATCACCGCTGTCGGCAAGGCTGAGCCAGATCATTAAGGCGGTGGCCAGATCTTTTTTATTAAAAGCATCCAGACCTGTTTCATAGGTGGGCGGGTCTTCGGGTTCGTCTTCAACTATCTCATCTTCATTAGCTGGTTTTTTCTTCTGAGTTCTGGCAGCCCGTAATAGCCATTTCACAGCTTTTTTGCCATCACGTTTAATGCCTGAGCCATGCAGATACATTAAGCCCAGTCTGGACTGTGCCGCGATATGATCCTGCTCAGCAGCTTTTGTGTACCAGATTACTGCTTTTTCAGGGTCTTTACCCGTGCCATATTGATCCATGTACAGATTGCCCATCATAAACTGAGATTCGGGGTCACCCTGGGAAGCAAGAGATGACCAGATCATTATGGCGGTAGGCAGGTCATTTTTATTATAAGCATTTAATGCAGTCTTAAAGTCAGGTGCTTTTTTATCTTCTTCGATTGTTTCTTCTGCAAATGCGAAACTTAAAAAACCAGCAAGAAGAAGAATAGATAATGATTGATAAAAAGAAGAGCGCATATTAGATCTGTATAAGCCAGTTGTTAATCTTGTAACAGGAGTATAGAAAGAAGTTCTTAAAAAGAAAGGCTATATACAGGTTTATAGATCTGCATGCTCTTCAATAAATGCTCGAATAAAGCTCAGGGGTTTAGCGCCACTAAATCGACCTCGCTCTTCGCCGTTCTGAAAAAGGATAAGAGTCGGAAAGCCCCGCACTTGATAATGGCCGGCGATTTTCATATTATCATCCACATCAACTTCAAGCTTGGCAATAACAATTTGATCTTCAAACTCTGATATCAGTTTTTCTAAAACAGGTGCAATAACACGGCATGGCGAACACCACTCAGCCCATAAATCAACCAGCACAGGTTTTGAGTGAGAGGCACTTATGACCCGTTCGTCAAAATCATGTAGATTAACAACAAAAATAGACTGCGAAGTAGAATGTGTCATGTTTGAATCAGTGTGTGGCAGAGTTACAGAATTATGCCATTATATTTATGCTACAGGTAGAAAAATAAAAATTGGTTATACTCAATTATGAATATAAAAAATCTGTTTAGATCACTTTTGTTTGCGCCAATATTATTGCTGCTAATTTATTTCTTTCTGCCATCAGTAGAATATCTGTGGCTGTCATGTGATGAACTAAGTTTACTGGAAGCAGACGGTTTTGGCGCTATCCTTCCCAAAAGTTCAATAATATTTAGCATATATATGGTTGTGTGGTTGCTTATTTCTACTGCCATGTTTTTCTTTATTAAGATAGCAAGAATTATTTATGCTGTATTTGTATTTATCAGTTTGATTTTATTAACTCTGACTGGCAACAGGATGAGTGCGCCGGTTGAAAATGTGGTGATGTTTTTAATGACTTTATCAGTGGGTGGAGTGCTGGCGTTGATGTATTCAGAATCAACTCGTGTTTTGTTTGATAAGGTGGTTGAGCTGGATGAAGATGAAACAGATGACGACGAGGATGAATTGCCTTGATCAGGACTGGCTTTGTTCTGAGGCGGAAGTTTATAAAATCAAAAGTTTTTGAGCCATAAAAGGCACAGAGAAAAGCCAGATACTTATTTTTTCTTCATACGAATAAAAAATCTCTGTGGCCTCTGTGATTCAGGCTTTTAATCTTAAAATCTAACTAGCGACTAAAAGCAGGCGCTGCTCTTTCCTGAAGTTATTCAACAGGCGTTAACTCAATAGGCCAGTGGCTATCTTCAAAACCAAGCTTGTTCTTTAAATCATAAAGCGCCGCCTGCAAAGCCTCTTCAATAACTGGGTGATAAAACGGCATCTTCAGCATATCCAGAACGGTTAAATTCATTTCAATAGCCCAGCATAATAAATGCGCTAAGTTTTCACCTTTGATTGAAATCATGCAGGCTCCCAACACTTTGCCTGATTTTTTATCAGCATAAACTCGAATAAGACCCCGATTTTTACCCATAATTAATGCACGACTAACTGGAGCCAGTTTGATTTCACCAATGGCTATGTCATTCTGATTTAATTCAGAAAGTTGTGCGCCAACGGCAACAATATTCGGGTCACAGAATGTAATAGCTAAATCTGTTTTATGTTTAAAATTTAAATCTTTATCCTGCATGACATTATAGCCTGCAGCTCGACCTTCAAATCCTGTTTCATGTAATATGGGTTTAGTCGCCGTGGCATCGCCGGCAATATATATGGGATAGTCGCCCAGTTGCATGGTGTGTGTATTAAATGCAGGCGAGCCGTTATCATTAAATTCAAGATCTAAAGCTTCAAGATTTAATTTATCCGTATTACTTCTGCGACCAATGCTGGCAAATATTTTATCAACCACAATGGAGTTTTCACCCGCAGTGACTTTAAGTTTACCATCTTCCTGTTCAGTGATTTCTGCTGCATGCCCAAGCCAGAGTGGCATTTCCTTGCCAATAATTTCTATTGCTGTTTTATTTACCTGATCATCAGCAATGCCGCCAATAGTATTTAACTGGTCGATGCCGGTTACGTTGATGCCAATGCGGTGCAGCGACTGACCAACTTCAAGACCTATTACACCCAGCCCAATGACCGCAATGGATGCAGGTAGTTCTTCGAGTTCAAAGAAATCATCAGTGGTGATAATTTGATCGCCAAATTTTTTCCATGTATCAGGTACAACAGGGCGTGAACCTGTAGCAATTATAATTTTACTGGCTTTAATAATATCGCCATCATCAGTTTCGAGAGTATTTGCATCAATAAATTTTACATAGGATTCAATAAGCTTGTCTTCGTCTAGTCTGTCAATAGAATTGCTTAAAGTTAGATCAACAAAGGTGTCCCGCATATCCTGCACATGCTCCATTGCATCGGCAATATTTATGCTTAAGTGTTCTTTGCCTTCAATACCTTCACGATCAAAAATTGATTTTCGATGAAAATCTTCTGCGATCTGTATTAATACTTTAGATGGCATGCAGCCAACTCGCGCACAGGTAGTGCCCAGTTCGCCGCCATCAATTAAAACAAAATCATCAGTGAAACGTTTCACCTGGCTCATCGCATAAAGGCCTGCGCTGCCTGCACCGATAATGGCGACTTCAACTTCACGAGTCATAACAATACCTTTGAATAAATTGAATAGTTAATAATGATTAATAATTAAGTTGTTCTGGTCACGAATAATTTCACCATTATGCATCTGAATATTGTTGTTTATTTTATCAGCATAATAAAGTTTGAGTGTTTCGGTAATAACAGGAAAGGCCAGTTCATCCCAGGGAATATCTTTTTCACTAAATAGACTAACCTCCAGACTTTCTGAGCCAGGGCTGGCTTCGCCATTTTTTAACTGGCCGAGATACATCATATATACCTGAGATATATGTGGAATACTAAACATGCAGAACAAGCGACTGTCTATCACATCTGCATTGGCTTCTTCTTTTGCTTCTCGACAGGCACCTACTATAGTGGTTTCGTTGTTTTCCATAAAGCCTGCGGGTAATGTCCATAAACCATGTCTGGGTTCTATGGCGCGACGGCAAAGTAAAATTTTGTTTTTCCATTCAGCGATGCAGCCTGCAATAATACGAGGGTTCTGATAATGAATATTACCGCAGTCATCACAGATATAACGAGGCAGGTTATCATCGGCAGGAATTTTATGGCTGACAGTCGCGCCGCATTGATTACAATAATTTAATTTTATATTCATTGAGGATACTGTCTTATAGTGAGGGTGTTACCACGTTGGGTAAATTCAAGTTTTTTTAAGAAACTCATGCCTAATAAAACTTCCATATCACTAACATTAGGATTAATCGTTGCCCTTACATTTTGTAATTCAATATTACCAATAGAGATGCGATTAATTTTTGTTGCGTATACACTAATGGGGCCATTAGCTGTCTGGTAGCGCATTTTAATTCCGCGTTTTAAACCAATTCTATCAGCAACTCTGGCGGGAATGGAAACATCTGTTGCCCCCGTATCCAGCATAAAAGTGACATCCTGATTATTGATCAGACCACTGGCGACATAATGACCATAACGATTTCTCTGTAAAACAAGTTCTCGAATATCATTTTCGGTAAGGGAGCCACTGAGTTGCTGGTTGGGGTTATTCTGTTTATCCAGTACGTCCTGAAACAGAAATGCCAGTAAACCAAAAATAAGTGCCCACATCGCAATAATCATGAGGTAGCCCATATTTTTCTGTTGCTGTTGTTCGGTTTTCTGTTGTTTCATAATGTTGGTATTTGATGTAATAACATGAGCTTAACATAGTTTTATATTGTTCAATATATAGCCTGCTGTGTGCAGTGTGAAATATAAAAATAATATTCATGTCAGATAAAAGTCACAAACTTATGTTATCTTTATGTTTCTCTAAATTGTTTACCAGACAGGTTTAAGTTCGTGAGCGAAGATAAAATAAACAGGCAGCAAAATGAAGATGATAACGAGCTGGAAGAGCTGGTGTTGCGTGAGAGCATTGTTAGTGCGACCGGGCTAAATGAAGGCAGTTTGCAAATTGGTATTAAGGGTGACCCATCTCTTAGAGAGACAACGCTGGAACGAAAACGATATGAAAGTCCGGTGGATAAGGTCATGGATAAACTTATCTTTAGCCTTGAAGACCTGATGTTAAATCGCAGTATTTATCGTATTTTCATTGGCTTTAATAGTGGTGAAATACGCACCAGTTCTATTTTTGATCCTTTAAGACAGGAAATACATGAAGCGGAGAAACTGGCTGATCCGGCTTATATCGAACGTCATTTTCCCAAAATAAAATTTGCCGATAAAATCCAGGCAATGCGTGATATTTATGCAGTGATTGGCAGCAGTAAATTATTTGAAACGGTGCCGGCGCACTGGAAGCGAATTTTTTCAAAGCGGCATGAATCGTGGGAGCCGATGACTGAAGATGAAATCAGAACGATTATGCATTCAGTTAAAACCATGCGGGATCTGCCTGATTTTTATCTGAGAAATATAACCATATGTATTGTACAGGATATGGTACGCATGCAGTTTAACTGTGATGGCACACAAATTATTAGTGCAGAGAATTATCAGAAATTTATTGCTGATAATATGCCGTAGATTTTTTTACTGCCTGTTTATGAAACATGCAGTAAAAATCAATCTTCAAACAACTCATCTTCATTAAATTCAGCTTCGCCTTTAACCTCTGGTGGGTTGCCATCATAAACTCGATTCTGCCTTCGCTGTAAATAAGCTTCACGAATAAAGGTGTAGCGATCCAGAGCAGCCTCATCCAGAATCTTTTCGGCTTTTAAAAGTTTGGCTCGAATATCAACTGTTTTAACAACCGTCATACCCCAGACAGCGGTTTCACTATCCCGTGGTGGCGGTGGAAAAGATTCGTGTACTTCTTTATAGATGGGATCAAAGTAAGTGCTGTCAACCGCCAGCCCTGATGTGTCACGAATAGTGCTGGAGCCAATAAAAGGTAAAACAAAATAAGGGCCGCTGGGCACACCCCAGTATCCCAGAGTCTGGCCAAAGTCTTCATTGTGTTTTTCCAGGCCAATATCAGAAGCCCAGTCGATAAGACCAAACAGGCCCAGAGTGGTGTTAATTATGATTCGGCCAGTATCTGATGCCGCCTGGCTTAGTTTGAGCTGAAACAGATCATTAATCAGCACCAGAACATCGTCCAGATTACTAAAAAAGTTACCGATACTTTTTTGCACAGGGTCAGGTGTGATGGCATCGTAACCTTCTGCTACTGGTTTGAGCACATATTTATCCACGCTATCATTGAAGTTGTAGATGCTGCGGTTATAGCTTTCAAAAGGGTCGTTTGGGTCGGCGGGGCCTTCTACTGTAGCGCAGGCAGACAATAACATCAGCATAAAGAGCAGGGCGGTAGTGGGTAGAAATTTCATATTTATTCTTAATTTTTGATTTTGTGGCATAAGGGTACAACAAAATTCCGTCGGGTTCGATAGTCTTATCTCAGCAGCTTAAATGCTAACAGTGGCCTATGTCCTATAATGTAATAAAATAATCATAAATTATTCTGCAATATTATCTGGGCGAGGGATGACAGTGTTTTATTACACCATGAAAGTTCTGAGAATGGCGGGGCTGTGGGTCGATTTTATTCTATTGACTGTTGTTCTGTATGCATTGTCATGGTTGCCGCACAAGTGGCTGGGCAAACCTTATTTTCGTATGTTCAGGGTCTGGTGCAGAGCTTTTGTCAGAGCCCTGAATGTGGATCTTAAGTTACACCAGAAAAACCTGAATCCGATCCCCAAACAGTACATATTAATTGCCAACCATCCTTCTGCATTTGAAGATGTGGGCATACCTGCCTTATTTGAAGTTTATTCATTAGCGAAACTGGGGGTAAAAAAATGGTGGATTGTCGGGCGCATGTCAGCTGCGGCAGGGACTTTTTATGTGCAGCGTGAATCCCGGGAATCCAGGCGGCAGGCAGCACAGGATTTACGAGAAGAAGTGATAAATGGAAAAAATATCGCTATTTATCCCGAAGGGGGTTGTAAGGGTAAGCGGATCTTTGAATCATTTCGCTACGGTGCTTTTGATCTGTCGATGCAAACAGGCATACCGATACTGCCCGTGTTTTTACACTATGAAGCGCAGGATGATTTTGAGTGGCGCGATCCCAATACATTAATTGATAAATTACTGCATTTTTTAAATACCGAAAACAGCACGGCAAACTATTATGTGTTCGATGCAATAGATCCGGCGCAATTTACCAGCAAGGAAGAATTCACCGACTACACCTGGCATTTGTATAAAAAATGGCAGGAAAAGTATCTTGAATAATTGTCCGGATATATCACGCTGATTCCATGACTTCAAAAACAATACATGATGCCGATGCATTGCTGCTCTATCGAGTAGGGCCAGTATATTGTTGCTCACCTACTTTACCTGTTGAAAGCGTTATTATGCCGCCGCATTTGACACGCCCTCCTGGCACTACCGTATCAGAACCTGGAATGTTTAAAACGCCTCATGGAATAGTCAAAGCCGTTAATTTAAGAAAACGGTTTGGTGTGGATGAAAAGGACTGGACAACACCTGGTCGCATCGTAGTAGTAGAGGTAGAGGGTGGCCATGCGGGGATGTGGGTTGATGAGATTGTAGATGTTATTCAGAGTCCATCTAAAGGCTGGGGTGGTGTGCCTGCGTGTATTCCTAAAGATGTGTTTACTCGAACCCTGTTGCTTGATGATGTGATTCAATTATATGCGGATTTTGAAAATATTTATAAATGTAAAGAAACTGGTTATTTAAGGCAGCATATTGAAAATTTAAAAGCAAAAGAGCAATCCGAAAAGCAGACAGAAAAAAATAAGTCTGATTTATTAAAAACAAATCATGTTGATACTAAAAAGTCTGAACCTGATATTTCAGAAAGTAAAGATAATAATATAGAAATTAAACAGGATGAGGTTAATTTTAAGTCAGAGCCGGAAGGTACTATTTTAGTTAAACCAGAACCAGCTATAGATGTCGGTGATAAGATTAAAAGTAATAGTTCCAGAGATATTGAAAATAAAACAAGTAAAACAGTTACGGATAAAAATCCTCAGCCAGCTCAACCCGGGGTTTCTGTAACGGTTAAGAATAAAGCAGAAATATTACCGCCTTTATCAAAAAAAGAAGAGCCTCCAGTTAGTTTTTCCAATAAGGCTCATAATTATTCTCAATCTTCTCCAGATCATGAAAAAACGTCTTCAGTCACTAATGATTTAGAAAGCAGAAAAGAATCAGAAGTTCCAGAACCGGATTTTTTTGATCATAATCCATTTGTACCAGAAAATCAGCGCACAAAAGACAAAGCCGATGATAAGAAAGATGAATCTATGACCGGTTACTACGTGGCTATTTGGATAATAGTTCTGGTGCTGGGTGTTTACGGAATATTTTTATTTTCACCATCAAACAATGAGTCAACTGATCGTGATTTTTCATCAGAAAAACAATCGTATATTGCTGAGATAAAAAATAAGTCGGAAACAGAATTAGTTGAAATAAAAAAATCAGATAAAGAATTTAATAGCGAAATATTTTCAGATAAGAAAGATGAAAAAATAGAGCCTCGTAAAGTCATCATAAAAGAAGCTGTTAAAAAAGAAAGTAAAGTAGAAGAAAGTGATACAAATAAAAAATATCATGCAGCCATTAAAAAAGATAATGAAGGGCTGGTTATAACTTTAACTCAACCGGAAGAAGAAAGTAGGTTTCAGGGTGCGAATATTAAGAAAGAAGTGGTAGAAAAATTAGAGAGCAGTCATTCAATCGCCGATATTGCTTCGAATAAAAAAGTTGAAAGAGATACGGTGCAAGCAAAAGAAACAGTTGTTAAAAAAGATAGCAGTATAAGTAATAAAGTAATTATACACATAGTCGTTAAAGGAGACACGCTGTGGCATATTGCCAAACGTTACATTAATAATCCTTACCGATATCCTGAACTGGCAAGATTAAGTCATATAAAAAACCCGGATCTTATCTACCCGGGCAATAAAGTAAAAATAATATATAAAAAGGCAGGCAAATAAAAAATACGTCTCACTTTTACATAAAATCAGTTTACCCAGTAATCGATAAAAATACCTGCAAACACCACCAGTCCAAACCAGTTGTTATTCAGAAAGGCTTTAACACAAAGCTGCGGCTTTCTATCTTTAATCAGATACTGTTGATACACAGCAAGGCCTGTCGCCAATACCAGTCCGGTGTAATAAAACATTCCCAGTTCAGATTGCTGGCCAATTAAAACAAGATCAAATATAAGCAGTAACTGCAGGCAGCCAATAATTATTCTATCGGCATCACCAAATAAAATGGCGGTGGATTTTACGCCGATTTTTATATCGTCTGCCTTGTCTGCTATGGCGTACATGGTGTCATAGGCGGTAGCCCATAAAACAGTGGCCATAAATAACAGCCAGGTGACCGCGGTGATTTCATTGGCCTGAGCGGTAAAGGCCATAGGCACGGCCCAGCCAAATGCTGCGCCCAGATGCACCTGAGGCATATAATGATAGCGCTTCATAAACGGGTAACTGGCCGCCAGTAAAATGCCTGCAAATGATAGATAAATAGTCAGGCTGTTCATGGTTAATACCAGCAGAAAGGCGCTGATAGATAAAGTGGCAAATACCAGCAGAGCTTCTTTTGCGCTTATGCGACCGGCGGCCAGTGGGCGATCTTTTGTGCGTTCAACGTGAGGGTCGATATCGCGGTCGGCAAAATCATTAATGGCACAACCGGCAGAGCGCATCAGAAAAACGCCGACAACAAAAACCAGTAGCACCTGTGTATCGGGCCAGCCTCTGGCTGCAATCCATAAAGCCCATAATGTAGGCCAGAGCAAAAGATAAGTGCCAATAGGGCGATCGAGGCGAATTAAATAAGCATATTGTTCAAGCCGGTCGATTATCTGCAGATAGGCGGCGGACTGATTGAGAGTTTTAAGTATGCGAAACAGATACATTACAGTTTGTGCTTGTTTTAAGTCGTTTAATAGGCTGCTATATTACCCGACCACAGGAATACAGATAAGGTTTTTTCATGGCTACAAAGTATGATTATGATTTAATTGCCATCGGCGGTGGCAGTGGCGGATTATCCATTGCTGAACGTGCCGCATCCTATGGGGCAAAATGTGCGGTAGTAGAAGTGGGCGATATGGGCGGCACCTGCGTAAATGTTGGTTGCGTGCCTAAAAAAGTCATGTGGTTCGGTGCCAGTCTGGCGCATTCAATTGAAGACGCCAAAGACTATGGTTTTGATGTAGAAGCCAAAGGTTTTGACTGGGCGCATCTGGTAAAAAAACGTGAAGATTATATTTCAGGCATCAACAGCTGGTATCACAATTATCTGGCCGACTCTAACATCGATGAAATCACTGGTTTTGCTTCTTTTATTGATGAGCATACTGTTGAAGTTAATGGCAAAAAATACAGCGCCAATCATATTATGGTTGCGCCCGGTACTAAACCGACAGTACCCAATATCCCCGGCATTGAGCTGGGCATAACATCCGATGGTTTTTTTGAACTTGAAGAATGCCCTGCTCGTGTTGCCATTATTGGCTCCGGTTATATCGCGGTTGAAATTGCGGGAGTATTAAACAGTCTGGGTGCCGATGTGTGTATGTACCTACGCAAAGAGCATCTGCTTCGAACATTTGATTCTATGTTACGAGAAACGTTACTCGAAAGTATGCTGGATGCTGGTGTTGATATCATATCCCGCACACAGATAGCCGAAGTCAAAAAAGAAACCGATGGCAGCCTGACTTTAATTGATGAAAAAGGTCACAGCACTCAGGGTTTTGATGAGGTGATCTGGGCTATAGGTCGTGAGCCAAACACTGAAGGCATGAAGCTTGAAGCCGCAAATATTAAAACCAATGCACAGGGTTATATTCCAACCGATAAATTTCAAAAAACTAATGTGGATAATATTTTTGCGCTGGGTGATATTACCGGTGAAGCACAACTTACTCCGGTTGCTATTGCCGCTGCGCGTAGGCTGGGTGATCGCTTATATAATAATCAAACCGACCGCCATCTCGATTGCTCATTAATTCCCACAGTAGTATTTACTCATCCGCCTATCGGCACAGTAGGTTTAACAGAAGATGAAGCCAGAAAGCAACATGGTGATGCGGTTAAAATTTATCAGACGCGTTTTACCGCCATGTATAACTCAATGACTCGCCACGATGTAAAAACGGCGATGAAACTGGTGTGTATAGGCGCACAGGAAAAAGTAATCGGCTGTCATATAATTGGCCCGGGCTGTGATGAAATGTTACAGGGTTTTGCGGTAGCGATTCGCATGGGTGCGACTAAAAAAGATTTTGATGATACGATTGCCATTCATCCTACCAGCTCAGAAGAACTGGTTACCATGCGATAACTATATTATGAATAACATTCGGTCTTACAAAAATATTAAACCTGAAATTGCAGATACAGCATATATTGATGATGCCGCCTGTGTGATTGGTGACGTTGTGATTGGTGAAGATTCATCGATCTGGCCAATGGTAGCAGTGCGCGGTGATGTTAATAAAATCTGTATAGGTGATCGTACGAATGTGCAGGATGGCTGTGTTCTGCACGTTACTCACGATGGGCCATTAAGCCCCGGTGGATTTGCACTGACGATAGGTAATGATGTAACGGTCGGTCATAACGCGGTATTGCATGCATGCACAGTGGAAGATATGTGTTTGATTGGTATGGGCGCGGTGGTATTAGACGGTGCAGTTATTCAATCCGGTGCTATGATTGGTGCAGGCAGTATCGTCTCGCCAGGTAAAGAATTAAAAGGTGGTTACCTGTATCTGGGTGCGCCAGCGCGCCAGGTGCGTGAACTTAGTCAGAAAGAAAAAGATTATTTGCCCTATTCAGCGCAACATTATGTAGCATTAAAAAACGATTATTTAAAAAATAAATAACCAGAGGATAAGAAATGAAATTGTTAAAATTGATTTTTGCAGGCCTGACATTTTTGATAAGTTTTTCTGTTTATGCAGAAGATGGCGTGTCTCGCTCGGCACTGACTTCGGCAATAGAAGAAAAAGAACCGATTGATCAGATTGCAGAACTGACCAATGATAAAACAAAAATATTTTTCTTTACTGAAATTAAAGGCATGAAAGATCACATCATTACCCATCGCTGGAAATACAATGGCAAAGTGCAGGCAGATGTTAAATTTGATATAGGTGGTGATCGCTGGCGTGTATGGTCAAGCAAAAATCTGAATGAGTCACAGTTAGGTGAGTGGACAGTATCTGTGCTGGATGTAGGAGGAAATGTAATGGCGCAGCAAACATTTAATTATATTGAGGCAGTTGTAGAGGCTGAAAAAATAGCCGAACCGCCTGCTGAGTCTCAGACTACAGAACAGTAGGCTGATTTAACTATTGAGATTAGAGGCAGGAATTTTATTCTGGCCTTTTTTTGATTTTAAATAATTTCTAGATGTTCGTAATCGCAACTTTTATTCTGTTGCTGGTTGCATTTACTATAGCTTATCATTGCTGTCCTGTTAACTTAAGGCACCCGTCATCCCCGAATACTTGTGTCGGGAATCCAGTGACTTTGCAGGCTTTAAAGCCGCTGGATCTCCGACACAAGCATTCGGAGATGACGATTTTGTAGTTTGCTATTTTCATGTCTCATTTAATAGACGTACGTTCATAGTCTGCTGTATCAATCCTGAAGATAATGTCCAAAAAGGTTAACGGGGCAGCAGTGATAGCTTATATATAGATAAATATTTAAAAGGAAACAAAAAATGAAATCATTGATATGCCCAGCCTGTGGTTGTTCACTGGTCAGGTTAGGAATAAAAGCCGAAGATGCAATATCATATACTTATAACAGCATAGAATATAAGTTCTGCTGCAAGGCTTGTGTTGATTTATTTTTAGACGATCCGGAAGTGCGGCTAATGGAAACACAGGATCTCATAGTTTGCCCTACATGCCTTGCAGAAAAACCAATAGCTTCAGCAGTGAAAAAAATATTTGAAGATATCGAACTCTATTTTTGTCGCTGCCCTGCCTGTCTGGTTCTTTTTAATAAAAATCCACAGCACTATCTTTTACGTCTTGATGGCAATACGGATTTTTCGGGTGTGTTTACGGACGAGGAGCGGTGTTGTGCTGCGAATGAATAAGGTTGTTATGATTACTTTCAGATCTCCATCAGTATTTTTACTACTGTCTTTATACAAATAGCTGCGTAGTGATAATGCTCTGTGTCCACAACTTGATCAGAGCATCCCTGGAATTAAAGAAACCTTATTCAGCAAGGAACAAATAATTAAGATACTGTACAATACCCGACAATTTCAATAAGTAGTCAGGGTTTATCTAGTTCATGTTATCCATTTCGCAGCGTATTGCAGAAGAATTATCCGTAAAACATTCACAGGTTGAAGCAGCCGTTACATTGCTCGACGAAGGTGCAACCGTGCCTTTTATTTCTCGTTATCGAAAAGAGGTGACAGGTGGACTTGATGATGGCGAATTACGCACATTAGAAGAAAGACTGCGCTATCTTCGAGAGCTGAATGAAAGGCGAACAAGTATTTTAAAATCCATTGATTCCCAGGATAAGCTCACGCCAGAGTTGAAAAAAATAATTACAGAAGCAGAAACTAAAAATAGACTCGAAGATTTATATCTGCCATATAAACAGAAGCGCCGAACCAAAGCACAGATTGCTCGTGAAGCGGGTCTGGAGCCATTGGCAATAAGCCTGTTTGAAGATCACAATCTAATCCCGGAGCTGGAAGCTGAAGACTATCTGAATAAAGATGTGGCCGATATAAAATCTGTGCTTGATGGTGCAAAGCAAATTTTAATGGAAAAGTTTTCAGAGGATGCAGATTTATTACAGAAGCTGCGTGAGTTTTTGTGGAATAACGGAATCATTTACTCTGCTGTAATTGAAGGAAAAGAAAAAGAAGGCGAAAAATTTGCAGATTATTTTGAATACAACGAGGCCTTAAATAAAATTCCATCTCATCGTGCATTGGCTCTATTTCGTGGTCGCAATGAATCTATATTGCAAATGAATTTAAAAGTAGATAATGAGGATGAATTAGAAACGCATCCATGTGAGCAAATTATCGTTACACATTTTAAACTGGAAAATACAGGTAAAGCGGCTGATAAATGGCTGGGGGATACAGTTCGATGGGCGTGGAAAATTAAGATATTTACCCATCTGGATATTGAGTTGAAAATGAAGCTCAAGGAATCAGCTGAACTTGAAGCAATTAAAGTTTTTGCGTTAAATTTAAATGATTTATTACTGGCTGCACCCGCAGGGCCTAAAGCGGTTCTGGGTCTTGACCCGGGCTTTCGATCAGGGGTAAAAATAGCGGTTGTTGATGAAACCGGAAAATATATAGATCAGGCTGTGATATATCCGCATGTGCCTAAAAATCAATGGGATCAGTCAGTTTCAGTTATCGCAGCACTGTCGAAAAAACATAAGGTTAAGTTATTAAGTATTGGTAATGGCACGGCTTCAAGAGAAACAGATAAGCTGGCGAAAGAAGTTATTAAAAAATATCCAGAGCTGGGCTTAAGTTCAATAGTAGTATCGGAAGCCGGAGCATCTGTATATTCCGCATCTGAATTTGCAGCAAAAGAATTTCCTGATTTAGACGTCACAATTCGAGGTGCGATATCAATTGCTCGTCGCCTGCAGGATCCATTGGCTGAGCTGGTAAAAATTGAAGCGAAGGCAATAGGCGTCGGCCAGTATCAGCACGATGTTAGTCAGATTCAGCTGGCTCGTTCTCTGGATGCAACGGTGGAAGATTGTGTGAATGCTGTAGGTGTTGATATTAATCGTGCATCTGTACCTTTGTTAACACAGGTTTCAGGTTTAAATCAGACGATTGCAGAAAACATTGTTGAGTTTAGAAATCAGCATGGTGAATTTAAAAATCGAAAGTCCCTGTTATCAGTGGCAAGACTGGGGCCTAAAGCTTATGAGCAGGCGGCTGGTTTTTTACGCATAATGGACGGAGATAATCCATTAGATCGATCTGCAGTTCATCCAGAAGCTTACCCTGTTGTTGAGATAATTAGCGAAAAAAATGGGCGCAAAATAAATGCAGTTATTGGTGATGTTTCCTTCCTTAAAAAACTAACGGCGAACGATTACACCAATGACCAGTTTGGTCTGCCAACAGTAACCGATATTATTAAAGAGCTGGAAAAACCGGGCCGTGATCCGCGGCCGGAATTTAAAACCGCAGAATTTAAAGATGGAATAGAAGCAATAAAAGATTTAAAAGAAAGTATGGTGCTGGAGGGAGTGGTAACTAATGTAACAAATTTCGGCGCCTTTGTTGATATAGGCGTACATCAGGATGGGCTGGTGCATATTTCTGCTTTATCAGATACGTTTGTCAAAGACCCAAGAGAAGTAGTTAAGGCAGGGGATGTAGTTAAGGTTAAAGTAATGAATGTTGATGCTGACCGCAAACGCATAGGTTTGAGCATGAAGCTTGATGATGATATCAGCAAACAGACTAGCGACATCAAAAAAGATAAAGTGGGAAGAAGTCAGCAGAAAAAAAACAGGCCGACAAAATCTAAAAATAAAACATCATCTGAGCCGGGTAATTCTGCAATGGCCGATGCTCTGGCTCAGGCTTTTAATCGATAAGTATAATGATTAAATTTACTCATCTTGCTCTGCGTCGAGGCGTTCGTATTTTATTTGAAAATATGAATGTTACTGTGCATCAGGGAAACAAAGTGGGCATAACGGGTGCTAACGGCTGTGGCAAGTCCAGTTTATTTGCATTGATTTTAAATAAATTACAAAGTGATGAAGGCGATCTGGAGTTGCCATCTGATCTTGCAATTGCTTATGTGGCACAGGAAACACCTGCCGAAAAAAAAGCGGCAATAGAATATGTATTAGATGGAGATACTGAGCTAAGAAAAATCCAGCAGGATTTAATACAGGCAGAGCAGAGCGATGATGGTGTGGCTCAGGCGCACCATCATCATCAAATGGATGTCATCGATGCCTACAGTGCAACGGCGAGAGCAGGCAAGTTAATGCAGGGGCTGGGATTTAAACCAGAGGAACTGGAGCATCCGGTAAGTGATTTTTCTGGTGGCTGGCGCATGAGATTAAATCTGGCTCAGGCGCTTATGTGTCGATCTGATTTATTGTTGCTGGATGAGCCAACTAATCATCTTGATCTGGATGCGGTGATCTGGTTAGAAGAATGGCTGCTGTCATACAGAGGCACTCTATTATTAATATCACATGACCGAGATTTCCTGGATAAAGTTGCCGGTCATATATTACATATTGAGCATCTGGGTATAAAAATTTATAGCGGAAACTATAGTGCGTTTGAAAAACTTCGAGCAGAGCAACTGGCACAGCAACAGGTGATGTTTGAAAAGCAGCAGCGTGATATTGCTCATATGGAAGATTTTATTCGCCGCTTTAAAGCCAAGGCCAGTAAAGCGAAACAGGCTCAGGGTCGAGTAAAAGCACTTGAAAGAATGGAGCTGATATCTCAGGCACATGTTGATTCGCCTTTTCATTTTCAGTTTTTTAAGCCAGAAAAATTACCCCATCCCTTAATGCGGCTGGAAAATATCTGTGCTGCCTATGGCGAAACAAAAATTTTAAATGAAATTAATATGACAATATTGCCTGGTGATCGTATTGGATTACTAGGTCATAATGGGGCAGGTAAATCGACGCTAATAAAAATTCTGGCAAGACAGATGCCGCCATCCGGTGGTGAGCTGGAAATTTCTACTGAAACTAAAATCGGTTATTTTGCTCAGCATCAACTTGAGCAACTGGATGCAGAAGCCAGTTGTTTATTGCATATTCAACGTTTAAATCCAAAAGCAACAGAGCAGGAAATAAGAAATTATCTGGGCGGTTATAATTTTCATGGTGATCGTGTATTAGAGCCCATTGCACCATTTTCTGGTGGTGAAAAAGCTAGACTGGTGCTGGCATTGCTTATTTATCAGAAGCCTAATTTATTATTACTGGATGAACCCACCAATCATTTTGATCTTGAAATGCGCCATGCGCTTAATATGGCATTGCAGGATTTTGAGGGCGCTATGTTAATCGTCTCACATGATCGCCATATGCTAAGTGCAGTAACCGATCAGTTCTGGCTGGTAGACCAGGGAGAGGTTAATGTTTTTAAAGGTGACTTAAATGCTTATCGGCAGTGGTTATTGCAACCGAAAGTTGATAATCAAATAATCGAAACTGAGAGTGATCTATCTGTATCAAAAAAAGTTTTGCGCCAGCAGCAGGCTGAAAATAGACGAAAACTACAGCCGATAAAAAATGAACTAAAAAAAGTTGAGCATGAGATGGATCAGGTGACACTCCAGCAGGAAACTATTGAACAGACTTTATCAGCAACTGATATTTATGAAGTAGAAAACAAACAGAAACTGCAGCAATTACTGTTAGATCAGGGCAGAGTAAATCAACAGCTAATGACTCTGGAAGAACGCTGGCTGGAGCTTACAGAGCAACTGGAGGCGGCTGAGCATTCAATTTAGGCCGTTAGTCTGAAGATAGGCGCTAATTATTGGCAGATGCTTATAATGGAGTAAAGAAAGAGCTTTATATGTAAGTGCTGCCAGGAGGCATAAATGTTGAAATTCAGTCCAGTCTATGAAGCCAGTACCCTGAGTATTGACGGGCTTGCGAGTTTTTTTGAAACATTTTCTGAAGCAAGTCTTGAAATAGAGCAGTCTCTGCTTATGTTAGAGCTCAATAGCAACGATGCCAACTGTATCGCTGAACTAGCCAATGCTATTAATGCAATTCATGCCGCCATTCACAAAATAGAATTTCATGAACTCTGTGATTTAACCCAGAGTCTTATCGATATGCTCTGGTCTGTTAAAACAAAAGAATTACGTTTTGAGACAGTTTTAAGTGATGTGATTTTACTGGCTATTAATGATGTGAAAACTATTGTTGAAGCTATGCTTGAGTCGAGTGAGCGATGTGTATTACTTGATAGACTGCCACAGGTTTGCAATGCGATTCATCAAATAGCAAAAGTAGATGATATGCATCTTAACAGTGCGACAAAAGATGCATTGCTACTGCTTGATCCCACTATGGAAATTATTGAGCCGCATATCACAACATCTGATTCACTGGTGAATCTGTTTCAGAATAATGAGCCAGATGAAGAAGAACTGGCGGCTTATGGTGTAGAAGAAAACGAAGATTTTATATTTTTTAGAGGTTTGTCCGAGCCGCTTGAAACCCGTGCAAAATACTGGCATGGGCGCAGCCAGAGAATGTTACGTCTGGCTTTAAAAATGAATGATGAAGCCGGTCGGCCTGTTGATCCTACGCAGCTGGCGGTAGCGATATATATGCATGATGTGGGTATGGCGCTTTTACCTCTTGAGGTCATTAACAGTTCTACAGATTTATCTAAAGAAGAACGGGATCTAATAAAAAAACATCCCATAATCAGCTTTGAATTATTAAGATATATGAAGCAATGGTCTGAGGCTGCGGATATTGTAATGCAGCATCATGAAAAAATGGATGGCTCAGGTTATCCCTATGGGCTTAAAGAAAACGATATATGCGAAGGCGCAAAGATTATTGCTATCGTTGATGCAATAGATGCCAGAACACATGAGCGTGCACACTCAACGTTATTAAAAAGACCGCTATTACGCGCAGCGATGGAAATTGGTAAGAATAGTGATAATCAGTTTAGTGCCTACTGGTCAGATATTTTCAAAAAAGTTTTTCAGCAAATGAGAAAGCATGTTACTGAAGTAGAAATTTCATAATTCAAATTGTAATAGAAAAATAGTAGTATTGAGTATTACTCCTCTTTAATAGATCAAAGCCTATGCTTAAAGAATCTGAGCTTAATCATTTAACGCCAGCAGAAACCTGTGAAATTTTAGAAAATGACTCCAGGGCACTGTTGGTAGACATACGTTCAAATATGGAATACCTGTTTGTTGGGCATCCAAAAGGTTCAGTGCATGTGCCGTGGATTGACGAGCCTGACTGGACTATTAATCCCCATTTTGTAAGAGACATCAGGCAGCTATTGCTTGGCGGTGTCAGTGAAGGCGAAGTCGGCCCCGCTATTATATTAATTTGTCGCAGTGGCAAACGTTCGATTGATGCGGGGCAGCTATTACTTGAACAGGGCTTAAAAAATATATGCCATGTAAGTGAAGGATTTGAAGGTGATCTGGATAAGGATCATCACAGAAGTTCAACAGGAGGCTGGCGATTTCATGGTTTACCCTGGGAGCAGTGTTAGTGGCCAGTAAAAAAATAGATGATGACTGGAAGCTGCAGTTAACAGATGAGCAGTATAAAGTAGCCAGGCAGGGCAGCACAGAAAGGCCTTTTACCGGAGAGTACTGCAACAACAAAGAAAATGGCATCTATGAGTGTGTGTGTTGTGGCAGCGCATTATTTAATTCCGAGCATAAATATGATTCAGGTAGTGGGTGGCCAAGTTACTGGCAACCTGCTGATGAAAAGGGCATAAATGAGCATACAGACAGCACTCATGGAATGAGGCGAGTTGAAGTGCGTTGTGCGGCATGTGACGCACATTTGGGGCATGTATTTGAAGATGGCCCACCTCCAACCGGGTTACGATATTGTATCAATTCCCTGTCACTTAGTTTTAAGCCATCAAAAGATTAACCGCCCTGCAGTTAAGAGTCTGTTCTATTTCACTTAAAACAAAGCTCTATATTTACATCATTTATTCATGTGTATTTATTATGCTCCAGTTCTGGGCTGCACCAATAAAAAAGGTAATGGCTATCATTTCTCTATAAAAATTTATTATTAGCAGGAGAAATGAAAGATACCCGTAAATATTAATTCCATGTTAATGTGAGATTCCATTCGAGGGTACAGAGCATGGTGGAAATAGACCGAGAAGCCATAGAAAATAAGCTGGAAGAATTAAGGCTGGAGCATCGTGATCTGGATGATGTTATTCATCGCCTTCAAAACCTTGATGCAATAGAGCAATTGCAGTTACAGAGAATGAAAAAAAGAAAGCTAAAGTTAAAAGATGAAATTATTCGCCTTGAAGATCAGCTCATTCCAGATATTCTTGCATAGAGATCTAGTTAAAAAGTTAATAATTTATTACTTATTGTAGGGCTATTGATCTGCAATAAATTAAGCTTCTATTTAAGACGAAAGGGAGAGACTCAGGCGAACTAAGCGAGTATAAATTAAAGCGTGGTTGTTAAGTTTAACCAGCGACTTGAAAAGGATATGGATATCATGATTTACATACCAAATTATGGTTTTTTTTATGAAGTTAAAGACCTGATAAATATACTTTATAAAGAAAAGCATACCTGCATGGTAAGACCTGAACAATCATTTTTGTATCTGACCGAGGCACTAAAATGAATAAAAAAATACTGGTATTTGGTCTGGGAGATACACATCAAACTGATGATGGTATTGGGGTTCATGTAGTAAATTATCTAAAGAAAAGAAATCGTTTAAAAAATGCAGAAATTATAGATGGGACACTGCTTTCGACAAATCTAACTGAAGCCTTTTCAAATATAGATCAGATAATTGTTGTTGAAACAGTAGAATTTAACTCGGATCCCGGATCAGTCAGGGTGTTTGAAGGCATAGAAATGGATGCCTTTGTTACCAGAGGTAAAATGACCTGTGTGCATAAAACCGGGCTCAACCATATTCTTAATTTAACTCGCTCGCATGGAAGACTGCCGAATCATAGAGCTTTGGTGGGTATTCAGCCGGGCAGTCTTAATCAGGGTATGGAACCCAGTGAAAAAGTGGCCAGTGCAATACCTAAGGCCTGTCAGCGAGTTTTTGAAATTTCATCAAACTGGGTAATATAGGGCGAGCTAAATTATAGTAGTTCCGGTTTAATTCGCCGGTGACTTTTCCAGGGTTTCAATTTTTGAACTGACTTTTTTTGCACGGTTAATCAATGCGCTAAGCTCTTCGTTTTTAGGGTCAAGCTTTGATGAGTCCTGCCATGTTTTTAGCGCGGCATTAATTTTCCCTTCACTGTACTGTATTTTTCCAAGGTTAATACCTTTTTCAATGCGGGTGTTGATATCTCTATCTAGCTGTTCTTTGAGTTGCCTGGATTTTTTATGATTTGGGTTGACGGCTAATAGCTGATCGAGATGGAGTCTGGCTTTTGGAAAATTACCACTGTCATAGGCTTCATTATAAGCATTAATCAAGTCACCCGTTTTTTTCTTATTACTATTACGTTTAATAATTTGTTTTGTTTTGTTAATAAGTGCCAGAGTTTCTTTTGATGCTGTTAACTGATTAGATAAGTTAAAACATTCTTCTGCAAGAACATAATTATTGTTTTTTAATGCCTGCTGGCCGCAGTTCATTAACTGATCGGATGCTTCATATTTTTCATTGTCAAACTTATTAATGTCATATTGGGCACTGTAGTCGTTTGGAATAAGTTTTTTTAGTTTTATATAGATAGGTTTATATTGAACCAGTGCGCGAGCACGTCTTAATAGCATGTTTTTACGTAATTCTGTAACTTGCATGTTGCGTTCTTTTATTAACTCTTTTTTCGCATTTAGCAGTTCTTTGTTATTTTCGACTTTTTCCAGAGATGATTCATATATATCCAGAGCTTCTCTCCATTTTTCCTGTTGCAGGTAATTTTTTGCAGATGTCAGAGATGTTTCAATATAAATTTTTTCTTTAAGTTCTAAGTTACTTTTTCTGGCTGATATTTTTTTATAGTCGGGGTGGTCTTTAGATAATTTTTTCAGAGAATTCTGGATTTTTGAAAATTCATTATTTTCTAACCAGTCATCAATTGTTTCATTGTAGTTCGATTTTGAGGCGTAATAACTCGCACAGCCTGTTATCTGTGTGGCGATTAAAAATAATGTGAGATAGAGCTTCATTGTAGAGAGTGATTTTTAAGCAATTTATCAATTTCATCGTCCATTGATGTGTTGTCTGTAATAATATCTTCTACAAGATATGTTGATACAGGTTTTTGTATGCCTCTTACAGCAATAGTTTTATATGGCCTGGCCATTATGCGAGCTTTGATACTGTCTGTATGAAAAAGTTCATCAAGAATAATAATTTGATCACTTTGGGCAATGTTAGATAATCGCGAAGCCAGATTTACCGGGTCACCAATAACAGTATAATCCATTCTATCATTTGAACCCAGGTTTCCTGCAACCATGCCACCTGTGTTTACCCCTATTCTAAAGTGAATTGGAAGCTGGTTATTTTTTAAGCGAATGTTATTTAATTTAACGACCAGTTTTTGAATCATTATGGCACAGGCAATAGCATTAAAGCTGTGGTCGGGGTCATTCTCTGGAACACCAAATACAACCATGGCACAGTCACCCATAAATTTATCTATATGCCCATTATGAAATTCGCTTATTTGTGAAATGTAAGAAAAGAATTCATTAAGTATATTGGTTACTTCATTAGGGGGAAGATTTTCTGATATGCCTGTAAAACCAACGATGTCAGCAAATAGAACAGAAGCATTAACGTGTTTGCCGCCAAGTTCAACTTCTTCCAGATTTTCCATTATTTTTTTAGCGACAGAGCTTGAAACATAACGAGAAAAAACATTTTCAACCTGAGATTTTTTTAACAGGCCATCGGCCATTTGATTAAAGGCAAGAGCCAGTTCACCAATCTCATCGTTTCTTCTTTCACTCAGGCGGAATGTAAAATCACCACTGCCGATGGCTTTGCTTGCGGTCACCAGATTATAAATAGGCTTGGACAGGTGTTTGCTCATTAGAAAGGCAAGAAATATAGCGACGACGGTCATCAGTATTGTAACAATAATAATAACCTGTTTAGATTGTTGTAAAGATTGAACCATATAATTTTTAGTGAAGCTAACCATTACATGACCTGCCAGCAGTTCTTTAAAGTGTATAGGGCTTATAAACGTGACCAGTTTGTGAGAGTCTTTTGATGAAAAATTCCAGCGCCATTCAAAGTGATTTATCTGGTTCAGAGCTGTTGTTCTTTTGCGATATAAGCGGGTTGTGTGTTCACCGGGAGTGCTGCCGCGAGTTGCCAGAACCTGTCCATCATCAGCAATAATAACAGCACCTAAAATACTTTTTTTATCTACCAGATTATTGATAAGTGTTTGCAGCCCAAGCGTGTCATCAGATAACACCATTTCCTTTGAGCTGTTGGCTAATTGAGTGACAACGGTAGTACCAAGACCAATAACCAGCTCAGACATAATTTTTTTCTGGTTTTCAAGTATGGTATAGCCAAGCGTTGTCATACCGGTAACAATCAGCAGAGTGATAGCGAGAGCCAGTTTAATGGCTATCGGGATACGCAATTTGCCCAGAATAGATGAGTGTAAAAAGTTGTTCATTCTTTATTTTATAGCCGGCCAATTCAGGTTGGTGGGTTCGGTGGTGATCATAGCATGACTGGCAGGGGCTAGTTGTGTGCTGGTTGGCATAGGATCTGGGCTACAGGACTGAACATATTCAGATGCAGGGCAGGGTATAGTTAATTGTGAAGAAAGCAGATCTACCGCATGTTATTATATATCGATTAGCTGATTTGGTAGTGAGTGAATTACAGGCTGCCAGATCCCTGTAATATATTGATATATTTTAAAGAGACATCTTCTTTTTCGGTGATAAATATATACTCTTTAGCCCCCCGGTATGAGGTAACAGAAAATGTTTGGATTAAGTCGTGACAGACAGATTTTAATGACCCAGAAGGTAATGAATAGCCTTGATGAATGGGGTTTATCTGCTGATCAACAGATGGTTGTTCTGGCTCTTCCCGAAGACACCAGAAGCCGTAAATTACGTGCCTATCATAATGATACGCCTTTCCCTGCAACTGAAGCTGTGGAATACAGAGTAGTGCGATTACTGGGTATTATTGATGCCTTAAGAACCACCTATCCCAAAAATTTATTAATGGGTGGTCGCTGGATGAAGAAGCCTCATCGTCGCTTTCAGAACCAGACCCCGGTACAGAGAATGCTGGAGGGTGGCAATGAAGGCGTGACCGCTGTTCTGGCCGAGCTAGATTGTACCTATGCCTGGGATCTGAGCGGTTCTCAGGCTAAATAGAGTATTAGCTTAAGCGCAGCTATTAATTTTTACGTCTATACTTATTCTCATAATAATATTCAAAATACTCTTAATGACTGTGAACCAGGAATCAGCAAGGCACAGTTATTAGCACATAAATGCAGGTATAAATTATGGGACTTGAGGTAACGACCAGCCTTTTGCTGCTCTCTTTCCTGGGTGCCGCGGTAATGGGCGCAGTGGCACATAAAACAAACTTCTGTACCATGGGTTCGGTATCCGACTGGGTCAATATGGGCAATACTGCTCGTTTTGGAGCATGGTGCTTTTCTATTGCCGTGGCCATTCTTGGGGTTTTGCTACTAGAGCAGCTCTATAGTTTGCCATTAGAATCCACCATTCCTCCTTATCGCACTGCCAACTTCGCCTGGTTGAGGTATTTGCTTGGCGGTGTAATGTTTGGTGTCGGCATGACTCTGGCCGGTGGCTGTGGCAGCAAGACATTGATTAATATTGGCGGTGGTAGCCTGAGATCATTGTTCGTGTTTTTTGTTGCTGCAGTGATGGCTTACCTGATGACTAAAACGTCATTTTATGAAATAGTATTTTACGGCTGGATTAATCCGACATCGATAGACCTTGCTCAGTGGGATATTCAAAGCCAGTCTCTGACCGATATTTCCGCAGCCCTGTTGGGCATATCACCATCTTCGGTTCTTCACTGGACAACAGGCCTGATTTTATTCTCTCTGTTTTTATTTATGGCTCTTCGCTCAAAACATTTTAGAAAAAATAAACAGCTGATCTGGGGCGGCGGCACCATTGGCCTGGTTATTGTTTTTGGCTGGTATATTTCAGGCGGCCCGGGTGGGTTAGAAGTAATAGAAACAGTTGAATGGCTGGATGAGCGTCCACTAGGAGTGGGAGTTCAATCCTATACCTTTATCAACCCATTAGGTGAAACCCTGGCTTATTTAGCCGAACCGACCAATACGTTGTTAATAACTTATGGTGTTGTTGCTGTTGTTGGAGTCATTGTGGGTTCATTTATCTACGCCATAATAACAGGCACATTTCGTATTACTAAATTTTCATCTAAACAGGATATTTTAAAACATTTTATTGGTGGATTACTGATGGGCACTGGAGGAGTATTAGCCATGGGGTGTACTATTGGTCAGGGAATAACAGGCATATCCACTTTGGCGGTCGGTTCATTGATTGCTTTTGTATCCATCATATCTGGTAGCGCACTGACCATTAAAATAAGCTATTACAAAATGGCTTATGATGATGAAGCCACCTTTGTGGCTGCACTGCTGAGTACACTGGTTGATTTTAAAATGCTGCCTGAGTCCATGCGAAAGCTGGAAGAGCCATAAACAGAAAGATAGTTACTAAAAAATTTATTTTATTTAAGAGGAAAGAATATGCCTGATTTTCAACACGAACTAGATTCACGTAATGAAAGCTGCCCAATGCCAGTGATGAAAACTAAAAAAATGTTAAAAGGTATGGCTGCAGGTGAAGTGATGCATGTTATCGCAAGCGATCCGGCATCTGTGCAGGATATAACAATTTTACTGGAGTCTTTAAATGATGAGTTACTTGAAACATCAGAAACTGATGGTGAATATCATTTTTATATAAAGAAAAGATAAGAAAGTCGTAGGGGCGAGTCTTTAGCTCGCGATTTTAGTAGGCCTGAAAAATCGCGAGCTAAAGCTTCCGCGTCCTCGGTAACTGCTCCTGCGTTACTCTAATACCGTACGTCCTGTACATATGCTCACGCCCCTTACCTACATCCATATAGGCAAAGACTCGCGCCTACAGGTTGTTTTATTTGTGATTTAAATTTAAAGCCATGCCTGAACAGTATGTTCTTCCACAAGATCAACAAACATATCATAGTCTGCAGTTTCAACACCTTCAATTAATGCATCAATGCCACGGGCTTTAAGATCCGCCTGTAATGCATAAACTTTATTATTTTTAAGTATCTCTTCTGTTAGTGCAGATTTATTTGAGCCGGGGTGGGCAGCATATACACCGTCTTCAAATAATAAAACAACATCATCTTTACTAATAAAACGAATACAATCCTGTAGAGTGCTGGATTCAAATGGGGATTTATTAATGGTATGCAGCATAAGTTTTTCTCTTTAAAATGATAAAACAGAATCCTGGTCCTGCATCATCTTTTTAAGTTCATCGGTAGAAAGGGGTGTTGGAAACAGCTTTTCATCTGTGTCTTCATCTTCACCGTAACTGATAACTTCATCTGTACATATATTACGATCTTTCAGTGACTGTTCATCAACATAAACATCGGTAACATCCCAGAAAGCCAGTGCGCCCAGAGAGGCACTGAAACCTTTTATGCCTAATTCAGAAGTGTCCTGCCCGGGTTTTAATGCAAATACACCATCATCAAGAAAGACAATAGATAGTTTCATATCAAACGTAGCCATAATAAACATAACTTCTATAGCTTCATGTACATAGATGCTGCCATGAGGAGCCTTGCGAATTATGAGCATTAATTTGTGTTCTTCAGCCATGACTTATCCTTTAATCTCCAAAGGTGACTATTCGGTCAGATTTCTGAATCATACTGGCCAGTTGCCCCAGGCCAGAAATGCGAGCGTTTGGAATTAATATATCGTCATTGAGACCACGCCTTTTACCTGCGGCAATGCACACAACCAGATCTATGTTTTGAGCGCCGAGTTCTTCCCAGCGTTTGGCAATGTGCCGATCATCCTGTGGAGGTTCCATAAGTGAAGTAAGATTATTCACACCATCATTGTAAAAAAAGACTCCGGTTATTTCGTGGCCTTTTTTTAAAGCAGACTGAATAAACTGATAGGCACTATCGGGTGACTGGTGATTATACGGGCCTTCGAGAACCAGTATGGTCAGTTTCATAAAATCCCCATAATAAACGATTGTATTTATAAAAATATTTATAAAGTATAGATTGAAATTTGGCGTAATCAAAGTTTAAGTTGAATATATATTACCTGTTTTTGCCGCCATAATAAAATCATTACGGTGCAGCCCATTCACAGAATGAGTCCACCAGGTAACAGTAACTTTGCCCCATTCAGTCAAAACCCCGGGATGATGATTCTGTTTTTCAGCGAGAGCTCCAACTTTATTGGTAAAGTTCAGTGCGCTGATAAAATCATCAAACTTAAAGACTCTTTCCAGTTGCATAATTTCGTTATGTATTTCTATATCCCAGTCGGGAATAAGCACTGTTAATTCTTTAAGTTCTTCGTCTGTCACTCTGTGAGAGTCGGCTGTGCATGACTCGCAGTTAGCCTGGCTAAGTTCATTCATATGGTCTCCTGAATTGGGAGGTGATAAGCTGTCTTAAGTAAGTTATATAATAAAAATAACTGATTGTCCTCAAATAGCTGAAAATCATGCAAGAAAATTATAGCCCTCAGCACGATGTTAAAGCTTTATCAGAAAAATTAACTGCATGCAGACAGGATTATGAACTGATTAACAGAGAATCTGGCACATGCGTGAACATCTGTTTTATTGGAATATTTAATAACCGACAGGTTGTCTGGAATGCGAATATTCAGACACTGAAAAATAAAATTAGAGAGAGCCTGTTTAACTTAACAACGGATTTAGATGATATCAGCATCAGGCAGTCGATTGAAGTCAGTGAAAATAATGATCATTATGCGATCAATGTCGCACTGAATCTTAAGCAGATCGATGAAGCGGCTATAAAGCGAACTATAATAATGGTTAGAAAATACAAACGCCTGTACTCTGGCTATTATGAATACGGTGAAGCAATAACCTTTAAACGGACTGATTGACTTTAATATGCAGCGCATTGTTGTAATTAATAGTAAAGGGGGATGTGGCAAGACAACCATATCAACCAACCTTGCCAGTTTTTATGCCAGCAAAGGCATGAATACGGCGCTATTTGACTATGATGCTCAGGGCTCAAGCATGCGCTGGATGAAGCTGAGGTCAAACGAGCAGCCCGGTATTTATGGTATAGAAGCGCATCAGGGTGCGGCCAAAGGTGTAACCATGAGCTGGCACATGCGCGTACCATCAGAAATTGAACGTCTGATTGTTGATACGCCTGCGGGTTTAAGCGGCACAGATTTAATCGACCAGCTAAGAGGTGCGGATTGCATCGTTATACCTGTGCTGCCATCTTCCATTGATATTTACGCAACGGCTGACTTTATACGAGATTTAATGCTAAAGGCCAAAGTGCAATTGCAAAGCACTCGAGTCGCCATAGTGGCAAATCGCGCCAGAAAAAACACCAAAGCATTTCAGGCTCTGGAGCGATTTCTTGATTCACTGAGCATTCCTGTTATTGCCAGCTTACGTGATACGCAGAATTATGTGGCGGCGGCGGATGAAGGTCTGGGCGTGCATGAGGTTAAAAATCGATCTGTTTATCTGGATGTCATGCACTGGCGGAGTATTTATAACTGGCTGGAAGAGATAGAAGAATAAATTGTGACAGGGGTAAAAAATAATAGGGTATAAATAAAAAGAGCCTGCATTTGCAGGCTCTTTTTATTTGCTGTTATTTTAACAACAATAACTATTTGCGGCGTCCAAACCAGCCAAATATGCTCAGGCCTGACAGGAATAACCAGACTGCTGCAGGTAGTGGAACTGTAGTAACAGTATTCAGGTTGTCGATACCCGCTAGTCTATTGTATCCGCCAGCAATTATATCGATTGTAAACTGATCAAGTGTCGCTGCTGAAGCAAAACCGAAATTTGATAAGTCAAAATTAATAACAGAGAGTGCATATGTGTTGCCATCTCCGATATCGACATTAACACCATTTATGAAGGATGAGTTAAACATGCTTGAGGTTGTAGGGTCGCAATTAGCAGTAAAACAGATTTGCATTGAATTTACTTCAGTTGTACCACCCATAAAAAAGAAGGATAAGTCATTACCTGCCTGATTAGACAACGTGTTTTGAAAACTTAAAGATAGTGTGGCTGTTGAAATAGAGCCGCCTGAATCGCTACCGAAAAGATAGGTGCCTGCATCATTATCACTTAAATTAGTTGCAATTTGCGTATCTGAAAGTAAAGAGAGGGCAGTTAAATTTCCTGCAGAGTTACCTGCAAAAGCCCCATTAGAAGAAATTACATTAACTACGCTGGCGCTTGAAAATGTGGAATAGGATGCTAGCAATAGCATGCTTATAGTTATTATTTTTTTCATTATTTTGATGCTCATTTATAAAGCTGATTAATTTATTAAAAACCGCCAGTAGAAGGGCCTGTTGTAGATGTCGGAGCCCCTACCGAAACGCTTCCTTGATTTAATGACCGTGCTGCCAGGCTTGTTAACCCAGGCGCTCTATTGAGTGCTGCGTGTTCATTAGGCCTAAGATTAACATTGGTAACTAATACGGGTGCAGGCGTAGCTACATGAGCAACAGGGCCGGCAGCAGGTTGAATGCCCTGAGACCATGTGCCCCAGGTATATACGGAATCGTCCGCCGAAAAGGCTTGAAGTGGAAACAGTATTACTATTCCTAAAAGTATTTTTTTCATGAGTGTTCTCGTTTTAATCCATTTTATAGTTTAGATATCTACGCAATATTTGTTCCAGATTACCTTTGAATCTAGAAAAAACAATAAGTTACATATATGCGAAATCTAAAGAAGTTTGACTTATTCCGCCTGAGTCATGTACTTAATATTTCTATTATAAAGAAAAAGCTAAGGCTTTGAATACCCCGTTTAGGTCAAAGCAATAAAGTCAAAGAAAACATGCTTAAAAATTATACAGAAACAGTGAAAAATCAAAGGCTTAAGGATGTGCAACTGAAGTATTAATTTTTACATAGAATTATGCAATCTGAGGCAGATAAAGCAGTAAGAAAAAACAGGCGTAAAAAAAACCGACAAAATAGAACGAATTCGTCGGTTTTTTTTACGGTTTCAGTGAAGGCAGGAGGCGAGCTTAAAAATAACGCCTCAGGTTGACCTCAATGACGTCTCGATTATATTCGAAGTTAGCATCGTTCGAGTCGTTTGCTGTATGAGTGAACTGGCCATTCAAAGTCCAGCTTTTAAGCATGCTGGATTTGAAATCATGACTAAGGCCTAATACAAACCGCTGTTCGGTTTCATCACGAACAGTGGGTGTGCCCGTTTTGTAGTCATACTGGCGTGAGCTTAATTCAATATAGCCTCGTGCATTAGTCCAGGCTGGCATTTGAGCACCCAGATAAACTTCTGTACCGGTTGCGTTTAGATCACTGTTCTCAGCACCATTAGAGTGATAGCGAAGGCCACCATCTATGCCAATGGTCTGGCCACTAAAGAATTTGGATGCGCCCATGCCATACATTTTGCTGGTGCCATCCAGTCCCTGGCTGCCGCTACTGTCAAATTCTCGTACGGTTGTTAGATTTTCTACAAAAACCTGTAAATCATTATCAAAATTCAGTGTTAGCTTAGGATTGAGTCCAAGATTAAAAGAATAAGGGTTACCGCCAAAGAAGACTCTATCCATCTTGATATTTAACTGAAAACTCCAGTTATCTTTAGAGACTAATGCAGGGCCAGTGCTAAGGCTGATAACCTGAAGGTTAAAATCGCTTTCACTGCTGGAGGTATAAGATTTGTCATAAATGGAAAGTTGCGAATTCCACTCAAAATTGATTAATGAATTACCTGATTTAAAAGGTTTGGACGCGCGAGAAACATGAGAAAAACTGGCCATAGCGATAATGCCGCCGCCACTTTTCTCAAGTGTTGTGCCTGGTAATTCTGAGTTAGGTCCAAGGTTTACATTGGAATCATTGAAAATACCTGCTGAGACATAAACAGAAGAAGACGTGCGCTTAGCCGCTGCTTTTTCGTCACTGCCCAACTGAGCCAGGTAGCCTGTCACAGCCAGTTTTACTGTTTCAGGTGTTTCAGTGTCGTTCAGAACTTTAGTCAGCTGATCTTTAGCATCTTTATAACGTTGTGCCTGGTGATAGGCAACAGCAAGTTCAAGGCGTGCTCGGTTTAACCCGGGCTGCTGGTTTATGATGGTTTCAAATACTTCAATTGCACTTAAAATCTGGCCGCTATTTCTTAACTCCATGGCTTCTTTAAATAATTGCTCAGGGTCTAATGCCTCTTCAGCATGAGCGAACGAAGTGTATTGTATGGCGCAGATTAATGCGGCAGTAGCTACATGCTTAATCATTTGTGAGTTCCTCAAAATAATATCCGTGAATTTATATAATAATTTTTTTTGCAGATATTGAACTTAATCGGCTTGTTTTTCAAGGAAATAAGGTGTTTATTAGTGAAATATGCAGTATAAATGACTTATTCTAATTCATACTGGATATAGTGAGCAGACATATTGATGAAACAGAAAATTATAATACCTGCCGGTTTGGCAGATGGGGTATATGCAGACTGATAACCGATGTCTGATCCATAAGTTATGGCATAAATGGGTGTTTTCATTTGTGCTGTTGCTGGTGTGTCAGCCGATTTATGCAGGGCTGTTTGGTTATCAGGAAACGCAAAGAACAAATTTAAAAATGTTTCCTCAGTGGCTGTCAGTACTGGAGCGACATATACAGACTAATGTGCCTGAAGGTAACTGCGAAAGCAGAAAGCTGGACACTTGCCATGTTAAGCGCTGGCATAGTTTTTTAAAAAGTATCAGTAAGTTTTCAAAAAGTGAAAAAATAAAACGAGTCAATAAATTTGCCAATCAACAGCAGTATATTCTCGATATAGAAAATTATGGGATGAATGATTACTGGGCGACACCCAGGCAGTTTCTTTATAATAATGGAGACTGCGAAGACTATGCAATTACAAAAATGTTATCGTTAAAGCGCCTTGGTTTTGATCAGAATTCTATGCGGTTAGTGGTTTTGCAGGATACAAACTTACGCATTCCTCACGCTGTACTGGCGGTTTATTATAATGGTGATGCGCTGATTATGGATAATCAGATAGAAGAGGTGGTTTCTCATCGAAACATAGTACACTACGTTCCTGTTTATTCCGTTAATGAGAATAAATGGTGGATGTATCTACCTAATTAAAAAATAAATTAAATATGAATTTAATCACTAAATATCCAGCTAGATCCGGACTGGCATCGCTCGTCGTTTTTATTCTATTGAGTGTGTTCCTTATTGCTGAATATGCAGAAAAAGAAAGATCTCGTGATTTAATGAGCTGGCAACTTCGGCTAAGTATTTTAGCAGATATGCGTGCTGCTTCTGTTGAAGAATGGCTTGAGAATAGACGGAGCAAGCTTGAGGAATTGTCAAGCAACCCAACTTTAAGATTATATCTCTCTCAGTACACACAATTCGATAAAAAAGATGTAGCCATGCAGGCTCAGCTTTCTCATGTAAGAAATTTATTGCAGGCAGCGGCAAATAGATTTGGGTTTGTTAATAAAAAAACGGGCGCAGTTAATACCGAGAAACAGGTGAAAAATTTACAGGGCCTGGCTGTTTTATCTGATAAAGGCGAGCTGCTTTTTTCCACAAGAGGTTTTTACAAAGATCTATCGAAGCAACGGGAAAAAATAACAACTGTTCTGGAAACAGGAAAAGGAGTATTGCTGGATATGTTTAAGGTAAATGCCAGGCAGGTATTATATGGCTTTGTGTTGCCTGTCTTTCATGTTCAGAAAACGCATAACCAAAAAGCAATAGGCGCGGTAATACTGTTACTAAACCCGGAATCAAATTTATATAGCCGACTGAAAAATGTGCATTTAGATACCCAGACAGATGAAAGTTTACTGGTCAGAAAAGCAGGGCTGGCGGTTGAGTTTTTAAGTCCGTTACAGGGAGAATTTAGGCATTTGTATAAAATGCCATCAAAAAACATGCAGGCCACATTCAGAAAAGATGCCAGTTTAAATATCAGTAATGATTACAGAAATATAAAAGTGTTAAGTGTTAGTCGTGAAATTAATACAGTTCCGTGGATATTGGTACAGAAAATAAACGCCGCCGAAGCATTGCAGGAGTCAGACGAACACCAGCAATATTTATTTATAACATTTATTTTACTTTCTCTTATTCTGCTGATGATGTTTATTGCAGTGTGGCGACACAGTACAAGTTTAAGATTGCTAAAAATAACAAATGATCTTGAGTCTCGTACCGCATTATTAAATGCAGTGTCAGATAATATTAACGAGCATATTTTTTTGGTGGATGAAAATCAGAAATTTGTATTTTCTAATTCATCTTTAGCAAAGAGTTTAAAGATAGATGCACAGGACATATGCGGAAAGAAAATGGCCAATCTGTTAGGGCCAGAAGTAACAACGGCCTTGCGTAATAATTGTAATCAGCAAGATATAGAATGTATTATTCCGTTATCGTTAGAAGATAAAAAACAGTTTTTTCATGTTTCATCAATCATGCTGAAAAAAGGTGAATATAAAAATGCAATTTTATATGTGTTGCATGATATAAGTGGAATTAAATCTGCCCAGGAAAAACGAGATCGATTATCTCAGGGCATTATATCAACGCTGGTAAAAGCAGTGGATTTACATGATCCATATTGTATCGATCATTCTGAGCGCACAAGAGAAGTTGCTCTTGATATTGCGCATGAGCTAGGTCTGGATAGTGAACGATGTGAGGCTCTGGAAATGGCTGCTTTGCTGGCTAATATAGGCAAGCTGTTTGTACCAAAAGAAATTCTGACGAAAATGGATGTTTTAACAAAAGAAGAAAGTCAGGCTTTAAGAAAAAATATCACTTATGCGGTTGATGTCCTAAAGGATCTGGAATTTGAAGGGCCAGTTGTTGAAATCATTGCACAGAAAAATGAAAATCTTGATGGGTCTGGTTATCCCGGTGGTTTGAAGGCTGACGATATTATACTTGAGGCTAGAATATTAGCGGTATCTAATGCATTTGTTGCTATGGCCAGTTCTCGTGCATATCGTCAGGGCAAGCCTGTAAAAGATGTTACCAACATATTACTGGAACAGTCAGATACACGTTATGATCGTCAGATTGTTGCCGCTCTATTCCATATAGCTGAAAACAAGAACCACTGGAAAAAGTGGCAGAATGTAACTTAATAGGGTCTATAATTAGCATTTAAGGGCACCTCTATTAATTGATTATGCCTTCTGCGTGACCTGAAGCGTGCAGCTGCAAGGCGCGAACCGCAGCGTAATGGTTATTCCATTACCAAGGTTTGCAACGCCGCAGATGCATGCTTCAGATCGCGCCCTACGGGGCTTTGCACCCTGTCCAGACTCTGCGTTATGTTTTCTCACCAGGCAGTAAGCATGCCTTCGAAAACAAGCCTTGATTCTGAACAGTGTGCAAAACCAGAGGACACAAGCAATTAATAGAGGTGCCCTTAAGTTAATACTACTTGTGTTTTAGGCAAATGATGGACATCATTAGCGGTTAGCATAGATCATTCTGCTGTTTATCAATGCTTTACATCTAAAGATGTCCTTTCAGATTGAAAAAGACAGTTATTATTTAGTTAAATATTTTAATAATTCACCAGCGACAAACCGATAAATGAGTTTAGCGTATTTTTTAGGAGACTTGCCGAGTCATGTATGAGTCGTTTTATGGGCTAACGGAAAAGCCGTTTACTTTATTACCCGACCCAGAATATCTGTATTTGAGCCCAAAGCACCAGCGGGCTCTAACTTTGCTCGAATACGGCATGATGAATCAGGCAGGTTTTAGTGTTATATGTGGTGACACTGGAGCCGGTAAAACAACATTAATACGTCGCCTGCTTACAGAGCTGGGCGAAGATACAACCGTTGGTTTAATTACCAATACTCACCAGTCATTTGGTGATCTATTAAACTGGGTACTGATGGCATTTGGCATTGATGGTGATGGCAAAAGCAAAGCCCAGATGCACCAGATGTTTATCAATTTTCTTATTGAGCAATATGCCGGCAATCTTCATACAGTACTGATTGTTGACGAAGCGCAGAACATGAACGCAGATACTCTGGAAGAGTTGCGTATGCTATCAAACATCAATTCTGATAAAGATCAGGTATTACAGGTCATACTGGCTGGTCAGCCTGCATTAAGAGATACTTTAAGACAACCAGAATTAATGCAGTTTGCACAAAGAATTTCAGTCGACTATTACCTGGAATCTTTAAGTAAAGATGAAACAGCGCATTACATCAAACATCGTCTTAACGTGGCAGGTGCAGATCAACAAATTTTTACTGATGAAGCCTGCGTTGCAATATATCGATACAGCGGTGGCACACCAAGATTAATTAATCTGCTATGCGATACAACTCTTGTTTATGGTTTTGCAGAACAGACAGAGCTAATTGATGTGGGCTTAGTGGATGATGTTGTCAGAGAGCAGCATAGCAACAGTATAGTGCCTACATTTAATAAGCCATTAACAGATGAAGATATAGAAAAACTGGAAAAAAATGAAAAAATAAAGCACAAGCCGGTAGTAGGATCTGTGGCAGTGTCAGAGCAAAAAAAATCAGTAGAAGCTACTAGCGCCAGTGAAACTATAATAGCTGAAATGGGCAAGCGCGCGCGGCAGGCGGTTTCTAATTATGATGAAGCAAGCGTAACTGGTGAAGCTGAAGTGGTCGTTGAAGGAAATAAAGCCAGTAAAAAAATAACTAAAAAAATAGCAGATAAAAAAGCTGGAACATCAAAAATCACACCGATAAAACAGGAAGTAGTTACAGATGAATCAATGGAGGAAATACTTGATGTCATTGATAAGCAGGCGGAACAGAAATTATCAGATCAAGGCATTGATAGCTCACAGAATGTTATCAATGAAGAAAATGAAGATGAAATAAAAGCTAAAGCAGATGAGCTGGCTGTAGAAGAAGCCATCGCCCATGCTGAAGCAGAAGATGAGCTGGAGCGTTTGGGCATACAGAAACATCAGCAAAGTTCAGCTAGAAAAGTGATTAAAAGTTCAGAGTCTGAAGGAAAAGAGAGCGAAGCAGAAGAAGCTAACCATAAGATTTTGAATGAAGAAGATTTAGATAAAATAGAAACTTCAGCTTCAGAACCTGAGCTGGAAGAAAAGATTTTCTTTGAAGAAGTACCGCATAATGAACATCGATCAACAAAAACAGCTAAAAATAAAATAGAAGATGTATACCCCATAATTCAGGTAGAGGAAAATTCCAGAAAAGGCATGAAAGTGCTCGTCCTTGGTTTTATTGGCGGTTTGGTTCTTGCTTCTATTATAAGTATTGGTGGGGCGTATTTATTGCTGGGTGATAAACAGGATAATAATACTGAGCAGGCAGAGGCTACAGGTACTTCTTCTGTATCAGGTGAAGTTGCAGAAAAGAAAACGCAGCTTGAGCGTATTAAATTAGAGGCCATTCAAAAAGAGCGTGATGCAGCATTAGCCATGACAAAAGCACTGGAGCGGGAACGTGATGCAGCATTAGCCACAGCAAAAGCCCAGGAAAGCATGCGAGATGCCGAAAGGCGAGCTGCTGAAATCATTGCGGAGCAGGAAAGAAAATCTGCAAGAGATCTTAAGAAGGCAACCCGGCGAGCAAGGCAGGCAGAACTCGAAGCAGCCAAAGCAAAAGAGAGAGAGCATAAGTCCAAACTCAAAGCAATGCAGGCAAAACTGGAAGCTGACCTGCAGCTAAAAAAAGCTAAAGAGGCAAAAGCTAAAATACAGGCTGAAATTGTTGCGCCCAAGCCAGTGGTGATGCCTGAAGTTAAAAAAGTTGTAGCCAAAAGACCTGTTAAAAAGAGCAGTAAAACATCAAAATTTAAAGCTAATCCCTGTTCAAGTCCATCGTCGAAATTTTTATCGACGTGTAAAAAATAAAATAGTTGCAGGCATCAGCGCATAAAAAATAATTGCCACTGTATCTATAACGTGTTAATTATTTTAGCATTCGCCTCATAGTCTTTTTATCGCCTAAGCTTTAGTTAGGCATATCTATACATCTATTAATGAGCTTGTAATGTCATTAATAGATGGTCTCTGTTTAACTTAAAAGAATAGTCTGGATGAATGAAGAAAAAAATAAACTGTACTGGCGTAGGACTAAAATTGTAGCAACTTTAGGCCCGGCATCCAGTGATGAAAAAACATTAACTAAATTGATTAAGCTGGGAGTTGATGTATTTCGGCTTAATATGTCTCACGGCGATCATGATCAGCATAGAGCTACAGCCGCTCTAATTAGAAAGCTCACAAATAAGCATAATCGACATGTAGCTATTTTAATGGATTTATGTGGTCCAAAAATAAGAGCAGGAAAATTCAAGGATGGTGAAATCAATTTAAAGACAAATGACAGGGTTATTATAAGTTGTAATAACGTGACAGGTGAAAAAGGAGTTATCCCATCACAATATAAAAGCCTGTATAAAGATGTAATACCAGGGAATAGAGTTTTACTGGATGATGGCAATCTGGAGCTGATTGTTGAATGTGTCGAAGGCAAAGAAATAAAATGTAAAGTTAAATATGGAGGCGTACTTAAAGATAATAAAGGTATAAATTTACCTGATTCAAAAGTCTCTATATCCAGTTTTACAGCTAAAGATAAACGCGATGTTGGGCTTGCGATAGAGCTTGGAGCTGATTTTGTCGCTTTAAGTTTTGTCAGGAACGAAAAAGACATTCAGGTATTGCAACGCTTTATGCAAAAGAAGTCAGTGGCAATTCCCGTTATAGCAAAAATAGAGAAGCCAGAAGCTGTAGAAAATATCGATAGCATATTAAAGATTTCCTACGGCATTATGATTGCGAGGGGAGATTTAGGCATTGAATTGCCTGCAGAAAAAGTCCCGCTAATTCAAAATGAACTTATTAATAAAGCGCGTTTATTTCATCGTCCAGTGATAGTGGCAACACAAATGATGGAGTCAATGATAAATAACTCCAGGCCTACAAGAGCAGAGGTGGGGGATGTGGCTAACGCAGCTTTAGCCAGTACGGATTCAGTTATGCTATCGGCTGAGACGGCAAGTGGAAAATTTCCTGTCAAAGCAGTAAAGATGATGGATCAGATTTTGCGTGAAACCGAAGCTTTTCAGTGGCATAAAAATCAATTTTGTGAAAAATTATATGATAATGCTGAGAATAAATTACCCACAGAGAGAAAAGCAATTTCCCATGCAGTGAGTGCATTGTCACAGGACTTAAATTTACAGGGCATTATTGTGCCGACACGAAGCGGAACCACAGCTAAAGTGCTGGCGGCAGACAGGCCAACAGCGCCATTAATTGGTGTGTGTTCAGATGAGCACATATGTCGGCGTCTGGCTTTGCACTGGGGCGTAGTGCCTTTTAATATTGAAGAGCGCATCACCCATGACTGGAAAAAACTATGCGAAGATGTAGTTGGTCGATGTAAATTAACAAGAAAAGGACGAACTGTTTTGCTGGTGTCGGGTTTTAACGATAATCCGGATCAAAGTGAACCAGTAATGAAAATAATAAAAGTTTAAATTTTATAGAGTAATCAGGCGTCAGAAATATTATCCCAATATTTTTTCAGGCGTTTTTCAGATACAGGAAATAATGTTTTTAATTCCTGGGCGAATAAAGAAACTCTGTATTCCTCAAGCATCCAGCGGTAGTGATCTAACTGCTTAGAATTTCTATGTTGTTCTTCTAGCTTATTACTACGTTCTATATAATCGTTCCAGAAATTTGCAACCTTTAATCGTGATTCACGATCCTTGATCGGATTGTTTCTTATTTTTTCAAGACGCTTGTTTATTGCTATCAGGTATCGAGGATATTGTTTAAGCCAGTCAGTTTTTATTTCTGTCAGAAAGCCAGGGAATAATAAAAAATCCAGCTGGTTTTTAATATCAGAGACTATGTCTAACCATTCTAGTGGTGGGTTTTTCAGTGACTTTTTAGTGGTCTTATAGTTAATAAGAATATCATTCAAAAGAAGGCAAAGTTTACTGGCTGAATCAAATAGTTCTGATTTTCCAGTATTTAAAATAGATAAAAAATCCTGGTGAGAGGAGATGTTATGACTGGTAAATAGTTCGTCAACGCATGCGTTAATTAACCGTTTCTTTAAATCTTCGCAGCTACCAAAATCAGAATAATACAGACATAATTTATTAATATCGGTAAGATTACTTCGCAGGTGTTTTATTTGATCAGTTAGTGAATTAATAAATAACTGTCTGAGGCCTTCGAAATGATGTGCCTGAGCCTGTTCAGTAGAATTATAAACCCGCAGCGATACATTTTTTCCTGATACTGTTAACGCCGGGTAGACCTTTATTTTAACGCCATGTACCACCTGTTCTGCTGCTGCAGGGAAGTTATCCAGTATTTCAGGGCTAACAATATTCTGTTCCAGATTATGTTGCTCAATATTCGATTTTGCTGGCGCTTTATCAGGCAGTGACAGGCCGTCTTTCAGGCTAGACAGGTCACGTGTTTCTTTAATGATTTCACCATTATTATCAAGCACGCGAAAGTTCATGAAAAGATGAGAGTCAAGTAATTCAGGCCGCCATGCATCATAGGGTATGTCAGTGCCGGTTATTTTCTTAAGGTGACCGGATATTGCAGAACATAAATTCGTATCAGATGCATGAAGTGCATCAATGCATGTGTCTGCAAAGTTAGGGGCGGGAACAAAGTTACGGCGCAAGGGCTTTGGCAAAGAACGAATCAACTGGATTATTTTTTCACGTAGCATACCAGGAACCAGCCATTCACATATTTGTGTATTGATGGAGTTGATACCGGCCAGTGGAGTGATAAGGGTTATTCCGTCGCAATGGTTACCCGGATCGAAGTTGTATTCAAGTGGATACTGGCAGTCATTAATGCATAAAAAATCCGGGAATAAATCTCTGGTGATATGCGAAGCATCATGTTTCATTAGAGTGTTTTTATTTAAGTAGCATTTTTTTAAATCTATTTCACTGCAGTTCTTTATCCATGTGTTAAATTTAATTCCATCATTTATATCTTCAGGTATGACATTATTGTAAAACTCGAACAGAGTATCTTCGTCAATTAAAATATCCTGACGGCGTGATTTTGATTCCAGTATTAATAGCTCATCAACAAGTTTTTTATTATGAATAAAGAAATCAGCCGTGCAATCGAAATCATTTTGAATCAGTGCCGACCGAATAAAAATTGACCGAGTTTCGGCAGGGTTAATAGATGAATAATTAACTTTTTTTCGAGGATTTATTATTAATCCATACAATGTTGATTGTTCATCAACGGTTACCCGTGAACTGCGTTTTTCCCAGTGTGGGTTGCTATGGCTATATTTTAATAAGTGCTGTGCTTTTTGTTCTATCCATTGAGGTTCAATTTTTGCATTAATGCGAGCATATACGCGGGTGGTTTCAACTATTTCGGATGACATTATCCATTTAGAAGGCTTATTAAATAATCTGGAGCCTGGGAAAACATGAAATTTTTTATTTCTTGCGCCAGTAAATTCTTTACCTTCATCTTTCAGACCTATGTTTGTAAGTAGTCCTGATATTAAAGATTTATGTATAGCTTCATAATCGGCAGTTCGCTTATTGAATTTAGTCTCATCAAGCATAGTCTTAATTTGTCTGTGGGTGTCTATCCATTCACGTATACGCATCCATGATAAAAAATTCTGTTTACACCATTTACGTAACTTGTTGCCGGATAATTCTTTTTTCTTTGAATGAAATGCGTTCCAGAGATTTAAATAAAATAGAAAGTCAGAACAGTCATCGATAAAGGGTTTATGTGCTTCATCTGCGGCCTGCCTTTTATCCATAGGTCGTTCGCGTGGGTCCTGCGTGGCTAAAGCAGAGATAATAATAAGCACTTCATTTAAAGCATTTTCCTGCTCGGATTCAATAAGCATACGTGCAAGTTTTGGGTCTATAGGCAGGCGGGCGAGTTTTTTTCCTGTTTTAGTAATTTTATGCTGTCTGCATATGGCCCCCAGTTCAATCAGTAATTTATAGCCATCATTAGTAAGTCGTTCATCAGGTGGTTCAACAAAAGGAAAATCGTCTATGTGTCCCAGATTAAGATGTTCCATCTGTAAAATAACAGAAGCAAGGTTGGTGCGCTGGATTTCAGGCTCGGTAAACTCAATTCGATTATTAAAATCATCTTCAGAATAAAGTCGAATACAGATGCCTTCACTGATTCGACCGCAGCGGCCTTTGCGTTGATTAGCAGAAGCCTGCGATATTTTTTCTATGGGCAGACGTTGAATTTTGCTGCGCCATGAATAGCGAGAAATTCGTGCCACACCTGAATCAATCACATATTTAATGCCAGGTACAGTAAGAGAGGTTTCAGCAACATTAGTGGCTAAAATAATGCGCCGTTTATTTGAGGTGTGAAATATTTTATTTTGTTCAGTGGCCGATAAGCGAGCCAGTAAAGGCAATATATCAGTATTATCTAAATGCTGTTTCTGTAGTGCCTGAGTGGTTTCACGAATATCCTGTTCGCCACTTAAAAATACAAGGATATCACTGCGATCAATTTTACTCAGTTCAGCAACGGCATCAATGATGCCCTGTTGGAGATCTTTCTGAAGCTCATCATCATTGTCACCATGTAATGAGTGATAACGAACTTCAACAGGATAAGTGCGACCCGATACTTCAATAATCGGTGCCTGATCAAAATGTCTGGAAAATTTTTCAGGGTCAATGGTAGCTGAGGTAATGATTAATTTAAGGTCAGGCCGTTTAGGCAGCAGCCGTTTGAGATAACCCAATAAAAAATCTATATTAAGACTGCGTTCATGAGCCTCATCAATAATAATGGTGTCGTAGTGATTCAGGTAAGGGTCGTGATGACACTCTGCTAATAAAATGCCATCAGTCATAAGCTTTATGTAACTATTGTTACTTAGCTTATCTGTAAAACGCACTTTATAACCAACGGCCTGACCTAATTCGGTATTCAGTTCTTCGGCTATTCGACTGGCAACAGATCTTGCAGCAAGGCGTCTGGGCTGGGTGTGGCCAATCAGCCCTCTTATGCCAAGACCCAGCTCTAAACATAATTTGGGTAGCTGAGTGGTTTTACCCGAGCCTGTTTCCCCACATATAATAGTGACCTGATTTTCAGCTATAGTTTTTGAAATTAATTTTCTCTTCTGACTGATGGGAAGTTCTTCAGGAAAACTAATACCGGGTACGGATTTGGCACGGCTACTGGCTTTTTCAATGGATTGTGATATTTTATGCAGCAGTTTTTCTAGCTGCTCATTATCTATATCTAAGGTCTGCTTTTTCAGAGCGCGGATACGGTGATAAAATCCCTGACGGTCAGTGAGCATGCACTGATCGAGTAGAGGGTAAAGTTTATTTACAGAGTTTATTGCCATAGCCATGGATCAAGGTTATCCAGCGAGGGCATATTATGCGTTGGCATGTGAAAGTTGCAAGTCAGTTGATGGCTCGTTTGGGGGAAGACAGAAAGTGAAATTAACATATAAAATTGATCATTATGAGCTATAAACTTAATAAACAGGCATAGTTACTTATGTAAAATATTCACTATATATTATTATATAGTATGGGTATCAGGAATATATCGGTGTTATGAAATTACTGGCGAAAATAGCTCTGTTTTTAATATGTATACTGCAAATGCCATTGGCATGGTCAGAGCGTACCTATCCCATTATTACCTATACTTGTGACAGTAAAGATGATGTTCTTAAAATTAAAAATGAAGTGAAATGGGGAGAGGCCGGAAAAAACTTTGCTTTCTCGGCTAAAAATGGCACATATAATCCGTGGCAGTGGGTGGAGATTGTAGATAGAAATGACCGAAAGCTGGTAAGGCAAACTAAATCTATAGAATTAAATTGCAAGCTTAGCGGTATCGTTTACCGTGTTGTGTTAGAGCCCAGGCTATTTAATCCCGATTTTAATGGCATGTGTGGAAAAAAGTTATCAGTGAAAGTCAGTGTGTACGCAGGCAATGATGTTTTACTTAAAAGTAAAGAAATGGAAAGATTTTGCAGAGGCAATACCAAGGTTATACGGGGTATAAAAGTTTATGGAAAAACACGCCGAGTCAAGTTATATGAAGTGCCCAGGCATAAATTTTATTAAGCCTGATTTTTACTAGGCTTTAACCAGACCCAGTCGAAGAGCTTCCAGCGTTGCCTGAGCCCTGTTTGATACATTTAATTTTCCATAAATACTTTTTAGATGACTGGCCACAGTATTAGATGTGATGCCCAGAATATTTGCTGCTTCATTTCGGCTTAATCCTTTAGCGATGGCACTTAAAATTTCCTTTTCCCGTTCAGACAGTTCTGGTTTGTCAGACTGGGGTGGGGTGGCATGAAAATGCTGTATCATTTTTCGTGCAATGGTGGGAGAAACAGGTGGTTCTCCTTTTATAATACCCTGCAGGTTCTGAATAAACTCATCAGTGGTCTGCTCTTTTAATAGATAACCCTGAGCACCTGCCTCAAGTGCTGGAAATAGATAATCATCATCATCAAAGATAGTAGCAACGACACAATATGTATCAGGCGAACTCTGATTAATTTCACGAATAATTTCAACGCCATTGCCATCCGGCAAATTCAGATCGATGAGAGCCAGGTCAAAACTTTTGTCATCAAGTAATTTTCGTGCCTGTGCAAGGCTGGATGCTTCAGAAATATTAACCTCAACAAATGCCTGAGTAATAATACCGCTTAACCATTCACGTGTTTCAGAGTGATCTTCAAGAACAAGAACAGATTGCATTTGATAGTACCTTATTTATTTAATAATGATGGGGAAACTAATATTAATACAGCAGCCAGTGCTGTTATCGGTTTTGGTATCTCGACTAATCCAGCTGACGGTTCCATTTAATTCTTTTATTCGTGTGCTTATATTATTGATACCTTTGCCCGGTATACATTTATCCATATCAAATCCGGTGCCGTTGTCACATGCCTGCACAAGAAATTGATTATCGCGTACCTTGATATCTATAGTGACATATTCTGCATGGGCATGTCTAATTACATTTGTGACGATCTCATGCAAAATACGATGCAGGTTAATATGTTGTCTGGGGCTAAAAATCAGCTCGTCTATTAACTCTGTCTGAGTCCAGAAAATCTGCATGCCAATTGAATTAAGTCTGTCCTGTAATTCAGCGCGTATGTCAGTTAGTGCATCAGGCATAGTGGTTGTGGATTTGCTATCAAGAGTGTAAATAGCGTTTCTTAATGATTTAAGAATACTTCGAGCAAGATTAATGGAGTGCTGGTCTTTAGCCTGATGAATAAGCGTTAACATGCGAGCGGCGACATCATCATGCAAGTCACGAGCTATGCGTTGACGTTCCTCCGATGCACCTTTTTCGATGGCTTGCTGAACGCTAATGAACTGCCGTGTTAATTTTAATAATGCCTGAGCAAGCTGAATGTCATTTTCAGTAAAAAGAAAGCTGGCATTACTGGTGGTTAGTTCATAGGTTTCATGATTTTCAATAGTGGGTATCTGAATGATCTGGCCATCCTTGATGATCTGGCAGTCATCGATGGATAAAGTTCTGTGCTCAAGATTTGATTGAGGAAAAAACTTTTGCAGGATAGATTTCCAGCGAACATCAATAGATTCTGATGATTCCGCATTAGACAGCTCTTCAATAAGAAATGGTAGATGTTCATCCAGGTTTGTATGCACAGTCTAATCCAGTTTCAGGCGCAAATATTTTGCGCCCTTTGATTCGTTTTGATGAAGCTTAAACTCGCCCCATGGCCGAAAAACTTTTTATAAAAGGTCGGCTCATGTCAGGGTTTTTGATTATATTCTTATAATCGCCCTCTATGAATTTAAGCTTGCCTGTAGAGTAAGCCAGGCCAACACTGGCTGCGCCCACTTCTCTATTTAGCCATTCATTCCAGTGGTTTTCTTTTGCTCGTAAATCCCAGTTTAAATTCTGCCCTTCATAGGCTCCAGCATCTACTATATGTCCGTTTTCAATAATTATGCAGCCTCTGGGTGCGGCTTCATTTGGAAAGCCGTAACCTACTGTTGAATTGAAACTAAGTTTTTCTAATGCTTTCGATAATTCGGGATCTTTGTTCCATACTGATTGATATTTCTTCATCCAGATGTCATTAAACAGCTCAGACATTTATTGCTCCGTATAAAATTGTATCTGTTAAGCCTTTATATAAAAGGCTCTATTTATTTGTTGTAGTTTATTTTAGTTCCATTGTCATGGTTTTGATATTATTTTTCTGTAATGTATTGCGCGCCTCATGTAAAGTTTTACTTTGACTAAATGGTCCGATTCGTACTCTGTGCCAGGATTCATTTTTTATATTAACACTTTGAATGGATGACTCAACGCCCAGCAATGCTAAAGATGCTTTTAAAGTATTGGCATCGTCATAACTGCGAAATGAACCGGCCTGTAAAATATATTTTGCCTTAGTCGTTTCGGGCTTTATTGATGAGCCGCCTGCGTTAACTGTTTTTTTCTCAGACTTAATTTCAGAATCACTGATCAAAACTTCAAGTTCAGGAAGAATAGTATAAAAAGAAAATTCCGGTTCTTTTTTTCCTGATGGTTTTTCTGGTTTCTTTTTCTGGCTATTATTGCGCTGGGCTTTTACTTTATCCAGCTCCTGGGTAACGGCTTCAGTAAAGCTGATTTTTTCTTCTGGTTGTTTATCAAGATAAACAAGGAAAGCAAAAAACAGGCCGATAGCCAGGCCAGCCAGTAACCACATATATCCAGGCATAGCCTGTTTTTTGGACATGGACGAGCGCCCTTTGTAATCTTTTCCGGCAGGCATTACATTTTCTCTGGAGCGCTAACGCCTAGTAATTTCAATCCATTTTTCAGAACATGCCGGGTTGCAGTTAATAAATTCAAACGAGCATCTCGTAGCGCACTATCATCAATAATTACTTTATGCGAGTCATAATATTTATGCAGATCGGTAGCCAGATCTTTTAAGTAGTGGGCAAGTTGATGAGGCTCTTCATTCAATGCGGATTTTTCTACTATTTCAGAAAATTTACTCAGCATATTTAATAAACTGGATTCATGACTTTCAACCAGAGCCGCTAAATTTTGCATGCCGTTTTCTATATCGTGAGCCATTTTCTTTTCAGCTAGCTGACGGAATACACTGCAAATTCGCGCATGGGCATACTGGATATAAAATATAGGATTATCTTTAGTTTGCGATTTCGCCAGATCCAGATCAAAATCCATATGCTGTTCGCATTTACGCATCACATAAAAAAATCGAGCAGCATCAGAGCCTACTTCTTCGCGCAGTTCGCGCAGGGTTACAAATGAACCTGAGCGGGTGGACATCTGCATTTTTTCACCGCCGCGATAAAGCACGGCAAATTGCACCAGCAATACATCCAGTTTATCTGCATCATCACCCAGCGCTTTTAATGCGGCTTTAACCCGTGGCACATAACCGTGATGATCTGAGCCCCACACATCAATAACACGATCAAAGCCGCGTTCAAGTTTATCCATGTGATAGGCAATGTCTGATGCAAAGTAAGTAGTCTGGCCATTGTCACGAACCACGACGCGATCTTTTTCATCACCAAACTCGGTAGACTTAAACCATAGCGCGCCTTTATCTTTGTAAATAAGATCGGCTTTCTGTAACCGGTCGATGGCCTGTTTAATTAAATTTCGAGATGACAGGCTGCGCTCTGAATACCAGTTATCATAATGCACACCAAAGCCTTCAAGGTCTTCGCGTATGTCATTAATAATGGTGTTTAAACCTTCATCAAAAACCTGTAGATAACTGTCATCACCCAGCAAGATTTTGCAGCGCAAAATTAAAGCATCGATGTGTTTTTCTTTGTCACCACCGGCAGGCTCATCATCCGGTATATCTTCCATCACTGCAGCAACAGGATGTGCCAGATTTTTATCATGTTTTGCCAGCAGGCTGTTGGCGATATCTAAAACATAATCACCCTGATAACCATTACTCGGAAACGGCACATCAATTTCGCAGCACTGCAAATAACGCAACCATACACTGGTGGCCAGAATATCCATTTGCCGGCCTGCATCATTGACATAATATTCACGATGAACTTCAAAGCCAACGGCTTCAAGCAGATCCGCCACGGTTGCACCATAGGCGGCGCCACGACCATGACCCACATGCAAAGGCCCGGTTGGATTAGCGGATACAAATTCAACCTGTACCTTACGGCCAGCGCCAATATTACTCAGGCCATAGGTTTCCTGCTGTTTTAAAATATCGTCGATAACAGACAGGGTGCTGCTCTGGCTTAAAAAGAAATTAATAAAACCGGGGCCGGCAATCTCTACTTTTTCGACGGCGCTGTTTTCAGGCAGGGCAGCCACCAGTTGCTGAGCCAGTTCCCGTGGATTTTTGCCGGCAGGTTTGGCCAGCATTAAGGCAATATTGCAGGCAAAGTCACCGTGACTTTTATCTTTGGTGTGGGTGATCTGAATATTGGCTTCCAGTGAGTCAGGTAAAACAGCCGCTGATTTAAGGGAAGAGATCGCCTGGGTGAGCAGGGTTTTGATTTGGTGTTTCACGAAAGGCCTGAGTCTTAAAAAGTGTGCGAATTTTACATCATTGGAAGAAAAGGCAAAAGCATTAGTCCGCAAATGAACGCGAATGCACGCAAATAAAAGCAAAAAAACATTAAGTGGATGAGGTGAGCCGTAGGCGCACAATTAAAACATTTGCGTTGTTTGCGTTCATTTGCGGACACATGCTTTTGAATCAGCTGTCATTAAAACGCTCAATACATATCCTGAGGATCGACATCAACTGACCAGCGCACCCGGCTGGCCAGTTTCAGTTTGCCCAGCTGAGGTATCCATTGCCGCAGTAGATTATGCAGCTTGTTACGTTGTGCAGACTGCATAATAAGCTGAGCCCGATGGCGACCTGCGCGGCGAGCCATCGGAGCCGGCAGAGGGCCGAAAACTTCAGTCTCATGTATAGAACAGTCGCCAATAATATTTAAGGCCTGTTGTAAAAATTCCATGGCAGCAGCAGCGGTGGTGGCTTCTGCGCGCAATACCACCATAAATGCATAAGGTGGAAATTGAGCCTGTTGCCGTTCCTGTAGCGCGGCTTTGGCAAAACCTTCATAGCCTTCATTAAGCAAAGTTTGCAGCAGTGGGTGTTCGGGATGATGGGTTTGAATATAAACTTCGCCGGGTTTTTGTGCCCGTCCGGCGCGCCCGGCAACCTGCACAATTAACTGCGCCATGTGCTCTGTGCCGCGAAAATCACTGCTAAATAAACCCTGGTCAGTATCCACCAGCCCGACCAGGGTGACATTAGGGAAGTCATGTCCCTTGGCCAGCATCTGGGTGCCAATAAGAATACGAGCCTCGCCACTGCGAGCCTGTTCCAGTTTACTGTCGAGGCTACCTTTGCGTCGAGTGGTGTCGCGATCAATGCGGCTAATAACCACATCGGGAAAATGTTGCAGCAAGGCCTGCTCTATACGTTCTGTACCCGCGCCGGGCACATGCAATGTTTCATGCTGACATTCGGGGCAGGTTTGAGGTGCGGGCTTTTCATGGCCACAGTGATGGCAGCGCAGTTGTTTCTGTTGATGATGCAGAGTCATGTGTGCATCGCAACGTGGGCATTCGGTAGTCCAGCCGCATTCGTGGCACATCAACAGGGGGGCGTAACCCCGGCGATTAAGAAATAATAATATCTGCCCCTGTTGCTGCAGGTGCCGTTCGATTTTCTCCAGCAGCAGATCCGATAAACTGTCCTGCATGGGGCGGCGGCAGACATCCAGTAAATAAATTTCAGGCGGTCTGGCCTGACTTGCCCGTTGCGTGAGATGCAGGTGCTCGTAGTGTTTGTGCAGGGCATTATTTAAACTTTCCAGTGCAGGAGTGGCCGAGCCTAAAAGAATGGGAATATCGGCATTACGGGCACGCACTATGGCGAGATCGCGGGCGTGATAACGAAAGCCTTCCTGTTGCTTTAAAGAACCGTCGTGCTCTTCATCAATAATAATCAGACCCAGATCAGGCAAAGGCGTAAACAGCGCTGAACGAGTGCCGATTACCACCGGTGCAAGTCTGGCTGCGGCCATGCTCCATGCACACAGTCGCTGGCGATCATTGAGCCCGGAGTGGAGCGAGGCAACGGGTACATTCAGTCTTTGCTGAAAGCGTCGGGTGAGCTGGGGTGTGAGGCTGATTTCAGGAATTAAAATCAGCACCTGTTTTTGTTGGGCGAGCATTTTCTCAACCAGAGATAAATACACCTCTGTTTTGCCACTGCCGGTGATGCCCTGCAATAAAAAGGGCTGAAATTTACTAAAACCTTTTTCTACTGCGTTCACAGCAGCCTGTTGTTCATCATTTAAGTGTGGCGCTGAGTCGCTTTCAGTATTGCTGGCTGCAAGGCAAACCTGTTCTTTTTGTACAACCAGCTGTTTTTTTATCAGTGCTTTAATCGGCGTGCGCCAGTTTTCCATATGGGCATTGAGCCAGTCACTGTTGGCTGTCTGCTGCAACTGCTGCAACTGTTGCAGCAGTTGAACTAGCTGCGCCTGTTTAGGCGCGCGCTTTAGATCATCAATATCAAGCTGTTGGCCTTTATGGCTCAGGCTCCATGTAAGATCCCCTTTAATACTGGGAGCCTGGCCTTCTCGCAGTAGTTTGGGTAAAGCCGCAATAAGTACTTCGCCGAGTGGATGCTGGTAGTAGGAGGCCGCCCAGCTGAGTAGCTTGAGAATAGTCTCGTCAATGACAGGCTGTTGATCCAGGCACTGTTCAAATGCCTTTAGTTTATGGGCAGGGATAGCAGACTTACTGGCCTGTTCCACTACCAGTCCAATCAGAGTTTTGCGGCCAAAAGATACTCGCACCCGGCAGCCAGGTTTGATCTCTCTGATATTGCAGTGTTCGGGGGCAAGGTAGTCAAAAAGGCCATATAAAGGTACGGGTACAGCAATTTTGAAAACAGGTGAGTCAGGCATGCCGCGTATTGTGCCAGTGAAGACAAAAAATAGCATGTATTGTGGATAAAGAATATTGTCCACAAAAGCTGTGGATAAGTTTGTGGATATGTTATTTAAAACGCGGCCAGACAGGCTTTATACCGACAGAATAGTCAAACTGACTAAAAAATAAACAAAATAATTAATTTAGTAAATTCAATGAGTTACTGGTTATTTTTTTACCAAACACTATAAATACAGAGGTTTGCTGTGATTGGCGAATTTTTTTTTCAGCCATGTGTATAAGTAAAAATAATTTGCAAAACTATTGCCATTTTAATATTGATTTGTTAGTCGAATGTTTTGTTTAGTTAGCGTATCTAGTTAAATTAAACATAACCAAAATATCGTATCTTATTGTTTTTTATGCAAATAAAATACTTACCCACAAAAGCTGTGGATAACTCTGTGGGTAAGCCGCTGGCAGAGGTGTTTTTTTTGCAGAAATATACCTGTTCTTTTACTTTGATTGTTTTTTGATCAGGATTTAAAGTCATATAAAACAATAACTTAGATTGTCGCTGCTGTCGATGATTAAATATTGATCAATTTAGTGCGTTTTTGTGACAGCTTGTGTATAAGTTTATGCTTCTAAACCATTCGTGGCGGGGTTGCGGTCTATTTCAGGGAGGTAAATAGTTGTCTTTAAGGCTTTGCAGGTTTATTGAGTTTCGTCTACTGTTGTCCTTTGCAGGCGATGTGTTTTTTTTCCAGGGATGTTCTGATCAAGTCTGGTCTTCTACTTAATGACTAAAGAGACATAAATTCTATGAATCTCTGGCAAACCATCAGCCAACATATATCTGATTCAACTGGCGAAATATTTAATATTGATAAGCAACAGGCTGTGGTCGGTGGATGTATTAATCAAACCACGAGGCTCAGTGATGGCCGGCGGAATTTTTTCGTAAAAACAAATCACATTTCCCACGGTGATATGTTCGCAGCTGAAGCCTGTGCGCTGCAGGAAATGGCCAGTAGCAATACAGTGAGAGTGCCCCTGCCGGTCTGTTATGGAGACAATGGCCAGCACTGTTATCTGGTGCTGGAATATTTGCAAATGAATGGCAGTGCGAATCTGGTGGAGTTTGCGCGGCAGTTTGCTGATATGCATAAAGTAACGCAGGATCAGTTTGGCTGGCACAGAAACAATACCATCGGCTCTACACCGCAAACAAATAAGCAGCATGAAAACTGGATTGAATTCTGGCGAAGTCAGCGACTGGGTTTTCAGCTTGAACTGGCAGCAACTAATGGCTACACCGGTGAGCTACAGAAACTGGGAGAAAAACTAATGGTGGATTTTCCTGTGCTGTTTGAAAATTACCAGCCAGAGCCATCCATGCTGCATGGTGACTTATGGGGTGGAAATATTTCTGCTTTAGAAGATGGCAGCGCTGTTATTTATGATCCTGCATTTTATTATGGAGATCGTGAAGCAGACCTTGCGATGACATATTTATTTGGTGGTTTTAGTCCTTCATTTTATTCTGCATACAATGAAGCCTGGCCATTAGATCAAGGTTTTTCAGTGCGTAAAACTTTTTATAATCTGTATCATATTATTAATCATGCAAATTTATTTGGTGGTGGTTATCATGGCCAGGCAATTAGTATGATGGAGCAGATTCTGTCTGAAATTAAATAAAGAGTCTTATGCAAAAAGAATTTGATGTAATAATAATTGGCGCAGGAGCGGCTGGCTTATTTTGTGCCATGACAGCGGGTCAGCAGGGCAGGCGAGTGCTGGTGCTGGATCACGCTAATAAAATTGGTAAGAAAATTTTAATGTCAGGTGGTGGGCGTTGTAATTTTACTAATCTATATGCTTCAGCAGAAAATTATTTTTCAAAAAACCCGCATTTTTTTAAGTCTGCACTGTCACGCTATTCGCCTTATGATTTTTTGCAAATGGTTGAAGAGCATAATATCGAGCATGTCGAAAAAGAGCAGGGGCAGCTATTTTGTAACGGCAAAGCCAGCGCTAAATATATTTTGCAAATGCTGGTAAGTGAATGTCAGCAGGTTACAGTTGATATACGTAAGCAAATTGAAATTAATAGCATAGAAAAAAATAATGGTTTTAAACTGATAACTAGTGCGGGTGAATTTGAAAGTGATTCGCTGGTTATTGCAACCGGTGGCTTATCTATACCGTCATTAGGCGCGACAGGATTCGGTTACGAAATTGCCAGGCAATTTGGTTTAAATATAATAAAGCAAAATGCAGCACTGGTGCCGTTTACGTTGACAAAAAAATGGCTACAGAAAATAGAAGGACTTTCTGGAGTGTCGCTGGATGTTGTAGTGAGCTGCAACAATAAAGTTTTGCAGGGCGCAATATTATTTACTCACCGTGGCATCAGTGGCCCGGTTATTTTACAGATATCATCTTACTGGCGGCCAGGGGATGAAATTATAATTAATCTATTTCCAGATCTTGATCTGTACGCATATTTAATAGACAGAAAACAATCGCACCCAAAAATGGAAATTAAAAACATCCTGTCTAAATCATTGCCTAAAAAACTGGCTCATCGCCTGTGTGAAATATGGAGTTACGAAGGGGCGATTAACCAGTATTCGGAGAAGAAACTTAAGCTCATGGCTGAGCAGATGCAGGGCTGGAGTGTAAGACCTGCTGGTACAGAAGGTTATAAGACCGCTGAAGTGACCATGGGTGGAGTGGATACAGATGAGCTGTCATCCCGAACTATGGAATCGAAAAAAGTAGCTGGCCTGTACTTTATCGGCGAAGTGGTGGATGTGACCGGTCAACTGGGCGGTTATAACTTTCAGTGGGCCTGGGCATCGGCCTGGGCTGCGGGGCAGGCTGTCTAGGGAACCTCTGATCAAGTCATGATTGTGATCTTGCTGCTCAAACCTTTCAGCTGCTGCGTTGAAAATCTTGCTAATAGCTCACTATTAGCTGTAATCTTCGCCTTGTATCTAAAATGTTTGAACAGCAATCTCATCAACCAGGCTTAATCAGAGGTTCCCTGGTTTTTATTTTCCATGAGCTATGTATTGACTTAAATCTGGGCGCGTCTATAATTAGAACGAACGTTCGGTCTAATTGAGAGATTATGTCTACAGTTGCTAAAATTACTGCAAAGAAACCGCCCAGTAAAAAAATAGTCGGTGATACCCGCTCACTGATTATAAATACAGCGCTGAAGCTATTTTCTGAAAAGGGCTATTTCAATACATCGGTGCAGGATATAAAACGCCAGGCGGGCATCAGTGTTGGCTCTATTTATCATCATTTTTCGGGTAAGGATGCAATCGCCAGGGCGCTCTATGATGAATTATTGCTCAAGATGCAGGGCATGATAGAAACAATTAATCAGCAACAGCCAAGCGCCCATGACCGTTGCAAAGAAGTGGTCAGGCAGCTATTTATAATGACGGAATATGACCCGGAAGCAGTACAATATATATTGCTCGGCAAGCATCAGGAATTCTTGCCCGATGAGCAACCAATATGTTCATCAAAACCTTTTGAGTTAATGAAAAATATGGTGCAGCAGGGTATGGATGATGGCGATATTCATGGCGTGAATGCCGGCATAGCAGCGGCGTGTTTATTTGGTGGGCCCCTGCGTGTGATTGGTTTACGGCTGGATGGAATTATAGATCGACCTCTGCCAGAGCAGTTGTCAGAAGTGTGGCAATACGCATGGCGAGCAGTGGCAACATAGGTGAACGATGGAATTTTTTGAGTATATAAAAAACAGTAATTTAAGCAGCGATTATTTACAGAAAAATATCACCATAGAGCATTTATCAAAACACTGTACCTCGGTGGATACAGTGCTGGAACATAATGGTGAGCGCGGTCTTATTTATTGTGTCTGGGGTGAGTTTAATGTAACCCGAGAGTGTATAAGCGGCGGCGTTAGATTTAGTTTGCTTAACTGCATTAACAATATTATCTGGAGCATTACAACAGGTCATGAGCCAGATTCACAGCAGACTGTGATATATCTTTCGATGAACCGTGAGCATCAGGAAATAGATTTTGTCGAGACAATGGAAACATTTGTTGCCGATCTGAAGCAGGGTTTAAGTCAGTTATAAAAGTAAATTTTTATTTTTAATCAGGTAAATATTATGAGCAAAGCAAAAACATTAATGGATTTTGTAAAAGCAGCAAAGTCACGAATTAAAGAAATTGATATTGAAAAAGTAACCGAACTACAGTCTCAGGGGTATGGTTTATTAGATGTTCGTGAATATGAAGAATATGAGCAGGGTACGTTACCCGATGCAGTTAATATTCCACGGGGCATAATGGAAGCAATGTGTGAGCCTTCATATCCATCGCATAAAAAAGAAATGCTGGATCGTGATCATCCCTGGCTGGTACTGTGTGCAACCAGTGGACGTTCAGCCATGGTGGTGGATGTAATGCAGCAAATGGGATTTACCAATGTATTAAATATTGCCGGTGGCATGGCCGCGTGGAAAGAAGCAGAAAAAATGGTGGTGATACCACCGAAACATCAGCATTGATTTAAGGGTATAATCAATTAATAGAGATGCCCTTAAATTATTTATTCTGATTTTGCGGGAGTGTTAGAAATTCTGTGTCATTTCTATAAAATAGTAAAAAAGAGGAATGACACATGTCTGAAGAATTTGATTTTAACAAAGCGTTGGCAGCTTTACAAAATGGCCAGGATCTCACAGGAAAGG